>Ga0247723_1000029_pt1 | contig 85741 bp, 112 predicted proteins | sample MSEWelMarce5H_FC_FD_189079 | JGI IMG/M metagenome (GOLD analysis project Ga0247723, IMG submission 189079) | Subsurface sediment microbial communities from gas well in West Virginia, United States - MSEEL Well Study Marcellus 5H_FC | ecosystem: Environmental > Terrestrial > Deep subsurface >...
CAAGGGTATCTGAAATTACAGACAAGGTCTTAAGTCCTAGTGCATCTAGTTTGATAAGACCTATATCCGCAACCGTATCCATATCGTATGCAACGACAGGAATTCTACCTGATACTAAATCACTTGCATCAGCTCTTGATTCAACAGGAGCATACTTTCTTAAATCATCTTTTGCAACTACAACACCTGCAGCGTGTACGCCAACAGATCTAATTCTTCCACGCAGTCTATCTGCAAGCCATAGGACTTCAGGATACTTAGTTCTAAACTCTTTAGTGTTTGGTGAATCAACAAAGTCTTCGAAGGTATCAATAGACTTCATTGCACGGTTAACATCTGAAAGAGGAACCATAAATACACGAGCAGCATCTCTTATTACACCCTTATCTTTAAAGTAAGTGTATGTAGAAATAGATGCAACATGCTTAAACTTCTTCTTTAAATAATCTTTAACTTCTTTACGACGACGGTCTTCAAAGTCTGTATCAATATCTGGAAAATCATTACGCTCTGGGTTAATAAAACGGAAGAACAATAAATCATATTTAATTGGGTCTACATCTGTAATTCCTAGCGAATAACATACCAGCGAGCCAGCGGCAGATCCACGACCTGGACCTACCCTAATATTATTTTCCTTTGCCCAGTTAATCATGTCTGCAACAACCAAGAAATAAGAAGCAAAAGACTTATCTTTAATTACAGATAACTCCTCATTAAGCCTATCAATGTAGACTTGAGACTCTGCCAGACCTAGCCTTTTAAGGCCTTCAGAGGCCATCTGAGCCAGTTTCTGGTCGGCATCCGTCTTGGGTACGGGTAGAAGGTCTAAACCACTGTTAAAATCGTATTCTCCAATTTTCTCAGCAATTTCCATGGTATTATCATATATATCTGTACGAGTAATCCCAGCCTTATTGAAGTCAGATTCAATTTCAGACCTTGATTGAATAAATAAATTGTAGTCCTGAAAGGATATTCTACGGTCTGGATATAGGTAATTTAATCTCTCATTAATATCTTTAATCTGTCTAGACATTTCAAAATCAGCATCCTTATCTATCTTGGGGGATGTTGATAATATAAGCATTGCTTCTTCTAAGACTCTATCTTCTTCTTTAGCAAAGTGAGCATCTCCTGTTGCCACCGCCTTAATTTTAAGTTCATCCGCCAATTCTAATAGGGCAGAGTTAATTGGCTCAGGGTTATGTGATTGAACCTCAACATAAAAGTCTGGGCCAAAGGTCTTCTTAAATCCTTCAAGTAGAGTTCTAGCCTCATCGAGACTGCCTCTATCGATAGCCTTACTAATTAATCCATTAAGACATCCGCTCAAAACAATGATGCCTTCGCTATATTGATCTAATACTTCTCTGTCAATTCTTGGCTTATGATAAAAGCCTTCGTTCCAAGCAAGCTCTTGAAGAGCATTAATATTCTCTAATCCCTTTTTGTTCTTTGCCAGTAGGATAATGTGGTTGTATGCCTGAATAGATTTATCTGTCTTTGAAGACTTATCGAATCTATCTGTTGGAGATATGTATGCTTCTACTCCAAGGATTGGCTTAATGCCTTCTTCTTTGCATGCAATTTGCATTTCACGGTGTGAAGATAATGTTCCGTGATCTGTAATAGCTATTGCTGTTTGTCCCGCTGCTTTTGCCGCTTGAACAAGTTCGAGGGGAGAGTTAAGACCATCCATTAATGAATAGTAGGAATGCACATGTAGATGTGTAAATTTCATTTAACTCTCCGCCTCTTAACCTATTACCAGTCTACGCTACTTGAAGAAGTAGACTCTTCGCCATTTGCTTCACCAGCAAAAAATGCTTCTTGCTCTGTGTATGGCATGTCACGCACTGCTGTATCCTCAAGCTGATAAAGCTCAAGTGATGAGCCATCAAATGGTGTTTCATCTTTTGCAAGTGGGATAATTGTGTAGCTTGTGTCTGTCTTTGTGCCAGTACGCTTAATGCGCCACATTAGGTTAGTAATGCTTCCCATTTCTCCAGCGTACTCAATTAGTGTCGGTGTGATTGTCTTTCCACTTGAACCCTGAGACAAGATTCCTACATAAGGATCTTCCTTGCCATCATCTACAAGAACATTAATGTAAAGTCGTGAACGACCCTTCCATCCTGCCTTATAGTCCTTGCGGTGTTGTTCGCAACCGTAACACTTGCCTTGATCGTCCATTGTGCATAGGGCCTTGCGACGATAGTCTTTTGGATTTGTGTGTTCTACTGCAATAAATCCTAGACCTAGCTTTTCATCATATGTAGGTGAGTCTGGATCAAGTTCTTGAAGAAAACGGACTTTAACGCTTTCTGCATCTTCTAGCTTAACCCAACGAGCCTTAGTACCGTCTCCACCTGAAGACTGTGGCTTGTCCATTACTTTGTTAAGGTCTTTCAACCCTTTTACTATTCCCATGTTTCCTCATTTCATATAGTTGATGGTGTATATCCATCTTTAGTTTGTTTTATTATGGGGTCCAAGATCGGTACTCTATGTCTGATACTGCATTTTTAATACAGGTTTTAATTTCTTCATCAGTCATGTCGCCAGCATCTTTTGCATCATGTGGATATATCTTACCATATTCATGGGAAGCCCACAAGAGGTCTTTATTTTTTAATCTATTGGCTATGCTCAAGCCTAGCTCTCTGCCAGCCAAATCTGCGTCTGTCATTACAGTTATTTTATTAAAATATCTATTTAAAAGTTTTTGCTGTTCTGTGGATAATATACCACCAAGGACGGCAACCACATTTGGAAACCCAGCTTGATGTATTCTAATTGCATCAAAGTTGGATTCAACTACAATAACATTCTCACCAATTTTCTTTGCACGGTGAACGTTAAATAATGTTTTGCTCTTAGGCAGGTTGGTACTATTTTTAAATGACTTGCCCTCGATTGATCTTCCCACTAAACCTATTGGTGTTCCGTCTGGACTATGCACAGGAGTAATAACCATATTCATTGAAGTAGAGTATCCTAATCCAAAATGGTTCATAGAATCCTCATTAATACTTCTTGATTTAAGATAGTCTTTTGCGCTTTGGCTTGCTAGAAGATCTGTATGAAGTCTATCTAAAGTCTCTTGTGAAAACTCTTCGAAGTCTGGCTTCTCTTCAAACATATTTGCCATAATCTCATCAAAATTATTAAGAGCGGCTTGCTCTTGTGTTGCAATAAATCTAATTGCTTCAAAGTCATTCTTGTGTAGCACACGTCTAACTAACTCAGTTAATGTTCCAGACTCTCCACATGATGGATTAAAGCATAGCCATGCCCCTGAAGATTTGTTAATACAGCAACTTGCAGTGTGTCTATTGGAATGAAAAGGGCAGTAAAACATAACCTCATTGCCTGGTTCCGCAACTATATCTAAGCCTAAAGCTTTTATTACTGACTTGATATGGTTGGGCGCATATTGCGTGGAATCAATTTTCCTTGCGTTATACCCTCTGATAGCCATGCCTTCTTCTTTCCTACGTATACTCCGTAGAGTGTCATTAAGAACACCCACGTTTGTCCGTCAAATTGTACTGAAAAGTTGGTGTCTATGTCAAGCACTCTTACATAGCCCTTGCTTCTCATGTCGTGGACAAGCATGCTTTCGTACTGGTATTTTAATCTAGGTATACCAGAATCGTCAGCAAACTCAACCCTTACTTGAAATCTTTTTATCTGTTTGTGGTTCATCTTTTTGGAATGGATTCTCGTAGATTTCCTTGACGATACCACGGTTGATATCCCAGTCTAGGTAGAAATTAAAATCATGACCGTGTCTATTCTTACGAGAAACAATCTCAATCATATTAGTTTGTGGGTATCTGTGAACGGCTAAGGCCATATCAGCATCATACTCAATTGCCTTCGACCAAGCAACTTGGCTCATCATTGGCGGATTATCTTGATCAGAGATATCGTCTGCTGTTGCAGCAGTAATATCAATAATAGGAATGTTGTTAGACACCGCAAGCATCTTGAACTCACGAGAAACGTTTCTATTTCTTTCTACTTCAGAGTTAGAACGCTTGTTATCATTAAATAGCTGATGGTAATCTAGAATAACTAAGTCTGGCTTATGTTGATCTATCTTGCCTTGAATAGTTGCAGGAGTAACTTCTGATGCACCTTCATTTGAGATAAGAACAAAACTATTCTTTCCCTCAAACTTCTTGTTTCCCCAACTGCGGAAATCATCAATGTTAATATCACCCTTTGACAAATCACTTGCACGGAATATACCAGAGCCAAGCATAGTAAAGATACGGTCACGCATATTCTCTGGAGACATTTCAAGAGATACGATCATTGGCTTAAAGCCTTGCTCCCACGCCTTACAAGCAAGATATGATGTAAACCAAGTCTTACCCTTTCCTGGCCAACCGATTGCTACAATTAAATGTCCTGGAGCCATGCCTGTTGGATATGCTTTGTCAATCGCTTCAAATCCTGTAAGGATTCCTGGGGCTCCGCCCATTACAGATGAACGCTCTTTAACTGCTTGATAATGTCGTGCAGCATTCTCAACATCAATAATATCTAAGTCTCTTACGTTATTTGTGTATCGGCTTAGTCCAGCAAGGTCACTCTGCATTTGTGCAAGAACTCTTGATGCTGCATCTTCTTTGAGAGCAGACCCTCCACGCATAATAATTGTCTTAAGCTTGTTAGAGATAAACTCATTCTTTAATATGTCTAAGTAATACCCAGTCTCTGCTTTTGCCTCAACTGGCTCAAAGTCTTTATGTCGTTCCATAAGAACGCCTGCTTCAGGAACTGCTTTAAACTTATAGTAGTATGACTTTAGGCTTTCCCAGATATCTCTATGTGATGTAAAGAGATCGTCTACGTTATCCGCAAGTAGTGTGCTGATATCTTTATTCTTGCATACAGCAGAGATTAGTGTTGCTTCTGTATTCACTCTTCGCCCTCCACCATCTTCTTAGTCTCATTCAGTAGAATGCTACGGTTAAACTTATCTTTCTTAATTTCTTTATTTAAAGCGTCTATCCTATCAAAATTGTTATAGAAAAAATTTAATGGGTGTCCCTGCTTGTTGGTAGAGAAGTAGTATATCAAAAGTTCCTGAGCACGTTGAAATCCAACGCTTTCAATTACATCATTCATAGCCCACTTTTCTCTAAACTTATTTACAGTAAGGGACTTGTTATACTTCTCTTTGTAAAGTGAAAGGTACAATCCAATTAGGACGTACGGCTCTTTTTCATTTGCCACTCTTGAGCTCTTCTTCTACCTCACGAGTCTTTTGAATAAGCTTATCTTCGACAAACTTATAAACTCTTTCTGTTGCTGCATCAACACTTTCTCCAGAACGGAGATCGTCTTCAACGCCAACACCTATTTTAATGCTTTCGTAGTTACCCAAATTGCGTGTGAACGACAGGTCCACCTTAACTCTCGTTGTCACTTGTGCTCCTTATTTGTATGGTTAGATAATGTCATATGGGCAAAATCTGATCTGACTTCTAATTCTTTATTACAAACTGGGCAAATTACAATTCTGCTACTTGCCATTATTCCGCCTTCCATACTGGTATAAATCCGCTATCTGTCTTAGTATACAATATAATGTTGTGTTTGAGAAGACCTATAAGCTCTGTTCTTGAAGGAACATTTCCAGAGTGTCCTGAATCTAATATAAACTCATGCAGATCTAATATATCTTTTTCACAAAACATATACTTAGACCAATGCTTGTTATCTGGATCTCCTATAGGGTATATTTTTTGAGGGGCTTTAATTTTCCCGTCTAAAATATAATCATGCAGGGTAACAGTATGTTTATTTAATAATGCCGAAACATCTTTCATGCCGTAAGCCTTACCCATATTCTTATCGACCTGTGAGTATGAGTACATAACTCTTTTTTTATCTGGATAGCACCAAGCGACTAATTCATCCTTTGATCTGGACGACCTAATAACTTTATGTATTTTATCGTTTAAGAAGAAATACCGTAGTTTTTTAAGGTTGCTGTTTCTTTTTTTTCTAGCCATCTTCCGAAAGCACTCGTCTCTTTATTGCACATCCAGCGTTTGCCGCACATGATACAAAATAACTCTACATGTAGCTTTTGAGAAAATACTCTATCTACAAAAACCCTGCCTCTGCATTTTCCACACCACATTATAAGGTAAATACCTTTCCATCAACAACGCATGAATAGTCTGGTGATACGTGGATCATTTGAATGTGAGGATAATCATTTACAATATGAGCAACAGCAAATCCCTTTTGCCAATCGTGGTGCTGGCTGTACTTCATTCCATCACTCTTCTCATCACACATGTGACCAATTTCATATCCACGAAGTGTTTCTCCTTCGCCACCATTTCTAAGTTCATATGTTACCATATGTGAGGCAATTCTGTGTGAGTGTCCACGTATAAGTGAAACCTGTAGGTCTTCCATATCCTTTCTTACTGCTCCGCCTGCTGCAATTGAAAGTCCATGGTGTACGTGAATATCTCCAAAGCGACGCTTAGGCAATTCGTTGTAATAAATATATTCATATCCCAATGAATCTAGGCTCCACATAGATTCTGGAGTTACCTCAGAAATATACTCTGGAAGTTTTGCATCTACATAATTAAATACTCGGATGTCGTGATTGCCTAGAGCTGAAAACAATTGTGCATCAGGAAGCATTTCTCTTGTCTTAGCATAAAAGTCTCGTGCACCCTTTGCTTCATGGCGCATCATTGGAACAATTAGATCCTTGCTATCATTCTTATGATAGTTTAAAAACTCTGCAGACTTGCCTTCTGTATACTTGCTATAACATGCCTGATCATCTGTATCGCCGAGGTAGTCAACAACGTCTGGCTTAAACCACTTCATAACCTTAAACCAAAGGGCGATCATCTTATCATCTTGATACGGGAACTGCTGGTCGGATGATAACATCCACTTTAAATCGTTGCTCATTTTCTACCTTAATATGTAAAAAAGTCACGGGTACGTGACTTTGATGTTACAGTAATTGTAACATATTTGTGGGACTTGTCAAGGGCTAAATTATATCCTTCATGCATATAGCTATGACATCTACGGACACATTTCTTGTTCCCGTTCCAGTCATGCTGCAAAAGATCTTTGGTGCTCCTGTTTTTACGTCTGATATGGCAACGTTAACGTTGTCATTGTCTCCTATTGCATTTGTTATTCCAGTGGTAACAAACACTTTTCCTGCATTTAAATCTTCTGGAGTGAATTTACCATTAAAATTAAAAGTATGCGTTTGCGCTGCTGCAGCTGCTTTAACATTTTGAAAAGTATATCTATAAGTAAATATTACTGGAACCTGAAGAGTTGTTCCTGCGCCAGCTCCTGCATTAGATAAAGATAAGGCGTTGGACTGATATATATTATTTATATTTTGTACTAGCTTATTGAGCTTTGTGGGATCCAAAGGCTCGCCGTCATTAAAGGTAACGGGTATAAACTCATTTGTTGCCATATTTTATCTCCCTATAAAGGTAAAGAATTTTCGTATTCTTCTACCGCTTTTTCTTTTTCTTGCTTTTCTTCTGTCATTTTTGTAATTTCTGCACGAAGGATAGCAATCTGAGTCTCATAATTTGAGACAATTTCGCCTATTCTTTGTTGCAAAGCTGTAACTACCAGCTCAATCTTCTCTGCCATTTTATTCCTATTCGACTAGTGAGGACTTCTCTGCATTTAGAGCATCCCTTTTTGCATTCAAGGTGCTAAGGTTGTTGTTTATTCTTTCTAGACCTTCTGGGTCTACGGTTGATCCCGCCTCGTATTGAATTACTTCTAATTCTAATCCGTAAATTGAAAAGTCTAAGCTCTTAATATGTTGATCAATAATAATTGTTTTTTCTTCTTTTGTGAGTGTGGTTGCCATAATTCCTCCTTTTCTTATTATATCATTTATTGGTCTTGCTGGCTACTAGGGTCTTCGGGAAAGGGATCGTGCTTAACGCCATCAGGCAACACTTTAACCAGAACCCCGTTCTTACGCCCTATTTTAACTTTTTCAACTATCAAAGACTTCATTTCATCATTAGCCTTTTTTAAAATTGGTATCTGGTCTTCACCCTCTTCATATGGATTAATCGATCCGATAATTGCGTTAATTGCGTTCATGACAATTGCCTGTTGTTTTTCAATCTCCGCAAATCTTAAAGCATCTTCTGCTGAAAACTCTGTATTCATTTTATCCTATTCTTCCAGTCTTAAAGTTAATATTAGCATATCTTTCGTATTCGTCAAGCCCTCTTTTAGACCCTAACGCTTGATACCCTATCACATTATTATCCACGATCCTAGACAACTCTGCCAGGGAGTCTACCAGAAGATCGTCAGTTTCTTTTTTAAAATAATTACCTGGTAGCTTTCTCATGCTCATATCTTCATTATCTGCGTTATAATATAAGTGATATATATTATTTTTTCTAGGTATTAAAAGGTCGTATCCATGTGTATAAAATCTAACTGAGTATAATGTCTCTTCTCCCCAGTGCAATATTTTCTTGTTGGGCTCAATCATATGAAGATCCCCTGGGCCAAATATTTGTGCACCAGAAACTCCTTTTGTGAATATATTTCCTTCTTTATTATGCATAGATGCTTGTGGCAATATCTTATCTTTTAAAAACTGAGCCTGAGCCTCTGGGGTATTTGGATACCCTATGTATGGAGTATCATCGTTTGGCAAATACTTAATCTTGCCTTCTTCGTAAAGATAAACTGCTGGATATGTCGTTAGTATTGGATTAAGTCCTGCTTCTTTATAATATAAATAGTCTGATATTAAATACTTGTCCCAGTCTTTTTCAAACCTGCTATGTGAATCAATTTGCAAATAATAGTCTTCTCCATCATAAAAAGAGTTGGCTATAAATCTTCCTATGCCAACCCCGATTTTATCTGGAGCAACTGCTTCTTCAAACTTAATGTTTTTGAAATCAGGAATATTAATCTTATCTTCTTTGAAATAACAATTAAAAACTCCAAAATTAATTGTATGTTCGCCAGAGGACTTATCGATACAATCGAGTATAGTTAATGGGAGTTCACGATCTTGAAAAGAAGATATCTGTACAAATATGCTAGACATTTATTTCCCTTTTATTTTCTAGAAATATATTCAGGCAGTACCCAGATATCGTATCTGGGTCTCCGTAATTCATATTGTCGTAATGTCCGTCCCTAGCATCAAATTTTGAATACATTCCTTCTCCGTGCCATTGATGTATATGGAATATGCCATCTAGGCTATCTTCAGAAAAACAATTAGCATCAATAGAATCTGTAATAATAAACTTTTTTGAATCAAATAAAGAAGAAACTACAATTTCAGTAGCTATTAATGTTGATGTGCCAGAATACAAGGACTTTAGCCAGGTGTCTTCTATTGTATCTCCGTACCTGCCATTTGGGCACAAATAATAAAATATGTCTTTGCATAAAATATCAGAAAGATTCATTACATTAATGATGTCTGAAGATGGGCCTATGAGGGTAGCCCCAGCATTAAACATTTTTTTATAATTAATATAATTAAATTTATTTGCCAGCTCGTAAGTCTGTTCGGTACATCTTTCAGTTAAAGAATAAAATCCAGGCCTGAAAGATATTTTTTCATCAAATATATACTTATTTAAATTCTCAGTAACAAAAACGTCTGTGTCTGTTTTTATTAAATAATCATATTCTTTTAATATGTGACTATTAGATTTTAAAAATTCCAGGGACTTGGCATATCTATATGTTTCGTAGTATGTATCTTTTGGAGACTCGTATTCATATACTAATACATTGTGTCTTTTTTTTATACTGCCGCATATTTCAGGCTCAGCAAATATAACAAAGGTAAACCTATTGTCTAATCTTCTGCCACTTAAAGTCATTTGATTAACTTCATCTACAAAGCTTCCGCCTTTATCTACAAAAGCAGTGATAGCTATTTTTGACATTACCAATTCCCTATAGGACAACTTGAAGATTCAATTGATGAATACTCTTCTGCAAACACACCGAGTGCTTTACACTGTTTAGATATTGTAACAAATTCTGGGCAATTTGTACATAGCGAGTATCTTGAATTAGATACTTCCAGTGATGCCTTTTCAAGTTCTATTTGTTTCCACATTTCGGTATCAGCTAAAGGCTCATCTATGCTTACTCCAACTATTTGAAATCCCAAATTTAAAAGCAATAAGGCTTTTTCTTTTCGAAGCAGATTAATCTCATCAATTTTTTCTTCCAATATCTCTAACGGGGTATCGTCTTGAGCATTACTATTTACAGAAGATCGAAGAATTTTAATCTCTGGAATAAGTAATAATTGCTGAGCTTCAATTTCTTTAATTCTATTTAGGTCATCTTTTTTTGTCATATTTCTCCTTATGGAATAGTTATTGATGAAGAATATCTATACGCACCACGATCTGAGGTTCCATTTGTAAAGATGTCTGTATAGTCTGTTAGTCTAAATCCGTATCCTTGAACACCAAACTGATAAGATCCATTAACGCAATCAGTATAAGAGTCTGTCGTGTCTGTTATTGTTGAGCTAAATGCATTGTGTCTTGCAACACCGCTTGTTGTTGCATTATTTATTCTTGTATTCCACCACATAAAATAAACATTGTCTGTTATGCTGTAAGTCCAAGTTCCAGTCAAGGTTCTTCCACTCTTAGATCTACCCACTGAGTTAACTGTAAATGCAGGAGTAACTGGTGCAGGCGTAGTAGTGGTAGTCGTAGTAGGTGCAGCCGTAGTAGTTGTAGTGGTAGGTGCGGGCGTAGTAGTTGTAGTGGTAGGTGCGGGCGTAGTCGTAGTAGTAGTGGTGGTAGTGGTGGTAGTCGTAGTAGTGGTAGTCGTAGTAGTTGTAGTAGGATTTGCTTCAGTTGTTGCTGTTGCAAATGCTGACCATCTGCTTACTCCAGTAGCGTTCTTTGAACGAACCCACCACCAGTATTGTGTATTTGCAGCTAAACCAGTTCTATTAGAGCTAGTTACATTTCCTATTTCATAATCTTCTGTAGTGTTTTTATCTATAATGTCACTATAATCTCCCACAGTACTATAATATAAATGGTAATTAGTTGGTGATCCTCCTGCTGCATTCCAAGCCAAATCAATTCTGCTATTAGACATTCTTGTTGCTGTAAATCCAGTGGGTCTAGATGGGAACTGTGGATTTACGTTAGATGTATTTTCAGAATAATCCCCTTCATCTTCTGTTCCTATCGACCAAAAGTCATCTCCAGTGTAATCGCCTATACCATGTGCCTGAACCCCGAATCTATAAGAGGTCATGGTAAGTCCAGTTCCTCCAATGTCATTAAAAAAATCTGTAGTTTTATCTTCTGCATCTGTTGTATAAAACACATGTTTTGCAGTTCCCTGTGTACTGGTATTTCTAAGTCTGGTATTTAACCAAAGAAGAGTTACGTTGGTAGTAGCAGTTCCAAATTTTGTCCAGGTTCCGTCTATTCTTCTATATATATTAGAAACAGCAGTAGGTACTCTATTTTCAAGAGTCTCTACAACTGCAGTTATTGGCCCTAAGTTTGGAGTGCTATGCTGTAGAGACACAGCTGATCCAAGTGAGGAATCGGTAACAAGTCTAATTAATTTACCTACAGCGGTCACATTAGTGCTTGTTCCGTCAAGATAAAATTTTGCTGGTATAACTACCGAGTGATCTTGGTTATGTGATGTATCAGTTCCGCTACCCAGTACTGTCCCATCAGATTTGTATATAGGTATCCAGGCTGAACGGTTAGTATTATAGTACTGGAACGTCCAATAAACTTTGTCTGGCTCTGGTGAGTATGTTCCAGTATTTGCTGTTATTGTATTGCCAATTTGCACACCAGTTGTTTTCCATGATGGCATCGTAACAATTACTGGGGCTGTTGCAATTGTACCAGTCGGAGTAGCCCAAGCACTGAATGTTGATCCACCAGTATTTACAGCTTTAATTCTTCCTGATATCTTGTGTCCTAAATCATCATTTGAAATTAAATACGTGCTGCTGGTGTAGTCTGTGCGTATGGCTCCAGTGTCCTCCCACTTCCATTCGTACTCAAAAAGAGATGAGTCTGGTGATGTATCATTTGTCCTATCTGTAGTTGCTTTCCAATCTGGGTCTGTTTGCTTAAATATACCTACAGTCTGTCCAGGTTGTGGGGATCCAGGTGATGTTACGCCAATATAATATCCTCCATTAGTTGTTAGTGATACTGGAGCATACTTAACTATTTTAACTGGTGTAGCATTTGCTTCGTTAAAAAGTGTGCCGTCTGATGCACGTACAGTTACTGTTATCCATTTACCATCATCATCTGATGTTGTTGTGTATGCCGCTGAAGTTGCTGCACCAATGGCTACGAATGGGCCTGCTTCTGCGTCTGATCTAACCCACTGTCTAGTAAAGGTAGTTGCGCCATCCCAGCTTCCATTTGTGCTGTCATATATATCAAATGTTTTTCCGCCCAATCTTGGAGTAATTGTTGGAGAGCTATTAAGTGATGGGCCAGCACCCAAAAAAACTTGCACCCATTTGCTTGTAGTGCCCACAAGTTTTTTTACATACACAGTAGCTAAAGATGTCCAATTTCCATTCTTTTTTAAGTATATCTTCTTAAGCTCTACCCATTTGCTTGTGCCGCTTACGTCTTTCTTTAAATATGCTTTTGGCATGATCTTACCTTAATTATTCGTGCTAAACGCTAGGTCGCCGTTTTGACCGACGCTATTCCAGGTTGAACCTAGGATGGTTGTAGAGCTTGAGCCTGTAGTAAAAATTGCTCTTCCTCGTGTTACCTTTCCAGTTGCATCTGTTTGTAGCATAGCTGGTTGATCTTTTGAAGAAGTAGTGTAATGTGCTACACCCCAGTTTTGCCCAGCTATAGTGCTATCTCCTATAAAGTAGAATCCCTTTTCGGTAGTATTGGCTCTTATTTCAAATCCCATGTACCCTAGACCACCAAGATAGTTTACATAGTTTGTTACTGCGCCACCTGAAGTTCCTGATGCATACCAGGTCTCTCCGTAATAAAATGCTGAATCTGGGAGCCCTCCTTCAAATAGGTTATCTGTAAACTTTACTGTATTTGATACAATGGTATTAGTGCTTGTAGTTGAGCCCCACTCATCAGTTACTGGGTCATATGTAGGGATAGATACATATTCTGTAGTAGTTTGGGATGCTGGCATTATTGTATATCTCACATTAGTAAAGTTTAATCTTGTAGAGTCATCTGAAGTTTCTGTCTGACCTCCAGATGTGTTTGTACTTGCTGTCTGTTTTCCACTAAGGTTAATTGTAGCTCCAGTAATTGTACCGCCCTCAATTGTAGTTCCAGTAACTTTAGTTCCAGTTATAAGCCCGCCAGAAATAGTTCCAGTGTTAGAGTTTAAAGTAATTACTCCATTTGTAGATCCAGCTTTTGATGTAATTGTTTCTGAATTTATTTGCCATCCGCTTGTAGTGTTACCCAGATATCCGCTGGAAGCTTTTATAACACCTGTTATATCAGCAGATGTTGCAGTAAGTCCTCCCGCTGCTGTTACTGTAAACTGACCCGCAGCTCCCGCAGTAATAGATCCATCTGAACCTAAAGATGTGTTAGCCTTAGTGATGGCAGTAGATGTAATTGTCCATCCGCCGATTGATCCTTTATTAACGGTAATTCCAGACGCCGTGTCTAGCTGAAATAGGGTTCCACTTGCATCTGTTCCTTGAATACCAACTCCACCTGTGTATGCGCCTTGAGCATTCGTAAAAGCTCCCATTTCAATTTTGGTGCCCGTTGGAGTATTAAGTTTAAATTGACCATATGCTGTAGCACTTCCAACCTGTATAGCACCAGTAAAATTACCAGCATTGGCATTGATAGTTCCAGTTACTGATAGGCTTGTTCCGTCCCACACAAGTTTATCTGTCGCACCACCAACTGATAAGTATGCAGCACTTGATACGTTTGTATTTCCTTGAACATACCAGTAGTTATCTGGGGCAATGTAAAGGCCCTTTTTGGAATTATCTGAACTGATTCCATATCCTAATTTCATATCTCCAGCTGTGATTGCAACATCTGGTAAAAGAGAATTACTTACTGGAACTACTATGTCCTGATAAGTACGCCATTGAGTTTCATTAGTATTGCCATAAATATCAAATGTACTTACTGCAATCTCATAAGACTTTCCGCCTTTAAGACCATATATGTAAGAAGATGTTTTGTCTTTACCTGGAACAGACATATAGGTATAAGAAGAATTAGAGCCAGCTATTCTAAATCTTATTCTATATCCAGATGTGCTAGCGTCTGCATTTTCTGTCCATGTAAACAAAACTTTTTTGTCAAAAGAAAATAACCCATTTGAATCATCAGTTAACGTAGTAGTGCCCACGTTAAAAGTATTAACTGGTGGAGTACTGTCAAAAACTATTGGATCGAATGGCACTGCCTCTTTAACAATTGAAAAATTAGATTTTAATCCCGTGATAGATACGTGTTTAATTTTAATATAATTTGTAGATAAAGACGCAACCGTTATAATTGCTGGCCCCTTGCCAGAATATACCAGGTCGTATGTGCCAGCTTGAGAAGATGAAGTGTAAACCTCTGTGTAGTTGTATGTAGGGGAAGAGACCAATGCACCAGCCCACGAAACTGTAAATCCATTTGATACAGAAAGCACTGACCAATCTGAGTCAGAAACATTTTGTCCGCTAATTGCATCCGCATATGGAGGTATTGCAAATGCTGTTCCAGTAGTTGATGTATCTATATAGACTGTTTTTAATAAACCAGTCAGGGTAGTTGGAAGAACGCCTGCAAAGTTATTAATTAATTCTTGTGACGAGATGATAGCTTTTTGTTGAGGTTTTGTTTTATCAATAGAATATGCAAAAGGAACTGTAACTGCTCCCGAAGTTATATAAATAGTAAATAGAGTAGAAAGTAATGGGGCTTCCCACGATATTTCTAAATTAATTCCGTTCCATACAGAAGTTACATTGCTTGCCTCTGGTCTAGAAATTTCTGGAGTAATAAGATTCTTAGAGGCAGACCACAGACCATACGACCCGTCTGCAAATTTCCATCTAAATTGGATAGGAACTGTTCTCCCTGGGTCTAAATCTGGGATGACAACGTCAAACGTATCGCTGCCAGCAGCGCCTACGCTATAGTCACCTAGATCTTCAAAAGCCATTTTAGAATCCTAAATCCAATCTGTATTCAACTTCTACCTGTCTTCCAGATAACTTCATAAGTGGTGTAGACAATACTGACCTACTTATTAAACCAAAATCTGGACTAAATGTATCTTCATCGTTAATTCTTAATGCATCCATATCTACTGAGGTAGATGTTCCCCCTGCTGGAGTAATTGTAATTCCTATCTGATTGATATTAGAAGGATCTACATTTAATGTGCTAGCATTTGAAAAAAGATTGCTTAAGAGTATTCCAGGAGTTATCTTATATCCAGTGCCCGCCTCTGGAGTAATAGTGACAGAGTAATAGTTGTCTGGAGAGCTATAAAATTTAATAATAATATTGCTTAAATTTGCATCTTGTTTAAAGTAAGCTAATCTAAGAGTATCATTTACGCTATAACCTGATAAGTCTATTTGTTGTACATTGCTTTTATATTCTTTTGCCGATGTTCCGTTTGAGGACATATTTAAAGTATACTGACCAACCCTAGAATTATTTGAAGATATAGATGGATTATTTGTCCAGTCTAGCTGACTTTCAAAATCTGCAATAAATTTGCTATCGTAAGAACTAATAGAGTCTCTAAACTCTGGGTAGATTCCTACTTCTGTAATATAACCCGATACGTCTTGAGGAATTGTAGTTTTATAAACTACAGAATAAGTGGTAGTGTCATTTAACGATTGTATATCAGTGCTACCAAACTCTACTGGAGTTCGATAAAATTCAAATCCCAGCCTTGTGTCTGCGTCTGTTGCTGATGCACTATCAATTCCAAAAGCCATGGATTTAGATGTAAACGAATCTCTTCCAGCTATAAGGTTTGTAAAAAATCTTTTACCGTATTTGGTAATAACATTTTTAGACCTGTATATCTCTTGGCCGTCTTGGTAATATATGTATGTTCCCTTTATCATGATTCCCCTTAGATTGGTGTAGAATATCCTGAATAATATGTTTTGCCGTCTGTTGCCAAAACAACCGCCCTAACTCTTAGCCATCTTTGAGAAGGAGTTGCCGCTGTATCTCCTTGCGCTGAGCTAACTCTATAATTTCTAGTCTTTCCGCTATCTCCTATTGCTAGTAATCCGCCAGAGACATAAGACTTTGTTCCTGAACTTATTTTTGTACTCGTAACGCTTGAAGATGATCTTATTTCCCACTGATAAGTAACTGACTCATAAGATCCTAATCCAGATACGTTGTTCCATCCCCAAGCCAGTGCCGTTCCAGTTCTATCGAAAGCAACTGAAGGAACCGAAGGAGAAGGAGCAATAAATGCTACTGGGGTAGGTATGCTTAATGCTGGAGCTTGATTACTCTGCTGGCTTCTTGCGTCTACTCCCACTACATTCTTTTTATCTTTACTTGAATTTCTAATTTTAATAATTGCTTTGATTCTAATAGAATTAAATGTATCAAAATATTGTTGATATGTTATATTTTCTATATCTGTTAACTGAGGAATATCTATAATCTCTGCTGGTAGATTTGGATCTGGTGGTAATTTTTTATCTGCAAGACTTGTAGAAGAGCCTGAAGATCCTGAAGATCCTGATCCAGATCCTGTAATAAATGGACTTGCTACATCTGATTTAGAGCCTTCTTCAATATCTATTCCTACTGTTTTTCTTAAAAAAACACGGTCAGGAGAATTTTTTGGCAAAACAATTGGAGGTCCAACAACAACCGATTTACCATCAACTCTATTAGCGTCTTGTGTCATTTTATTATTATATCATTTAGTCGACTATAATGATCGACATGTGATCTCCGTATCTAGTCCTTCGTTAAACGTATGCCTAACATTTGTAACTATGAATTTTTGTGTTCCGTCTAGGCCTTGATACAAATATTTAACAGAAACAATGTCGCCAACGGCAATAAATGGATTTCCAAATACTGATAAATTAATTAGTTTGCCTTTATTTACAATGCTGTTTTTAATCCAAGTGCCAAGTGCTTCTACATCTGAAAGATTTTGCAGCCAAGAGGACTCAAATATTATTGGCTCTTGATTTATATACTCTGACAAAACATCTGAGTTATACTCTAAAGTTCCAGACGGGGCAATAGTGTCTCCGTATAAATAAAACGTTGCTGCCTTTTCATCATTTAATGGAGTAAGAGCAGAGCTATTATTCAATACGTATGTCTCCCCGCCAAAATTACTAACCTTTGATCCTAATATTTTTACAGACGTATTTAACCCTGTTGAGAATTTAATTGGGTATGCTGGGGCACTATTATATCTTAAAGAAACTTTTCTTATCTCTCTAACTGAAGTTCCAAATTCATCTATGGCTGCAGGCTTAGCAGCATTATCTTGCTCTGCAGAATTATTATATATGATATCACCAAAACCAATATTTAAATAATCATTAGAAAATGCGCCCCTATACATGTTGCTTACAAATTCAGAATCATTATATTTCTTTTCTTCTATATCTGTACCGTATACATAATCAAATATTGCCTCGCCATATTTACACGCAAGAGCAATTGTTTTTGTTGGCTTTAGCATTTGATTGACAGTTTTTTTACCGTCTTCGTCTTCATACATTCCCGAGCTGTCTGTGGCAGTAATTAAGAATCCATTTATGTATACATTAATCTTAATGCTTGATAGCTGCACCTTGACTTTAACATCAATGTCATAGGACCTTCCTCCGTATACGCCATTGAGGCTTGTTACTGTATTTTTTTGACTATCATTTAATACACGTATGTCTCCGCCTTTTACTTTACAAATTCTAACTTCTTTTTTATTGACAGCGCCTGCTGTTTCTGTGCTATTAATAAAAATATAATATCCATCATTGCCTTGCCCATCCACAAAAAACCCTAGTCCTGCGGATTGCCTTGTTCTATCGATAGTAGAATCTAAAAACATTTTTGTGCCAAATGCGTAATGGCTTTTTGCGTATGATGCGTATTCTTCTTGAATGTAAGAGGGTAGGCCAGAGTAGGACAGAGTACTTGTTGGCAAAGATATTGCATTAAATGTTCTATAGGCTACTGAGTATTCTTTTGCACTCGTCGAGTTATTAGTTAGTCGTAAAAATGATTTTGCAGCCGCCGCTTTTGTCGGATCTACCACCATGCCTTTGTATCCTGCTACATTGTACTCAATTGGAGTAGTAAATGTTCTGTATGCAACATTTCCAAACCGTGTTCCGTCATATGCTTTTACTGAAATTGCATAAGGCTGATTAGTTGAAAGGTTTTCTATAGTAAATGGATTTGTGGTCTTCGTTACAGTTTGAGATGTTCCAGCAACAATATTGCCAGAGGCATCCAGCTTATAGTACGTGGCAGAGTAATTTACTGGCTCAGTTGTCATATTAGTTTTAGAAACTTTTACGGAAATTGAGGATGTTGAAGCAAAAGTAATTTCTGGTATGCCACCTATGTTAGTTGTTGACTGTGACACGTAAGGTTCAAATTCTCTATATGCTGCCATTATTCCCACGTAGCCTTTCTTTGAGACCAGTCCGCTAACCCAGTGAGGGCAGAGGCTGCATGATATGCTGGGGTTGTTCCAAATGCTCCTCTTGTCTTTACTCGGTATAAACCTGTCGGTCTAAAAAATGTTTCTTTTGTTATGTAATCATAACCTGGTCTTGATAAATATCTATACTTATTTACATCTGATGATGAAGTAATCCAAACATTTTGCGACGTAGTTGAGCCAATTGGGGTGTACTGATACTGTATTGCATCGTATTCAATTATTTCTGAATCAATCATAACATATCCTGTAAAATTATACAACGTTGCGCTGCTATAGTCGTCTAGGGTTTCTACATCAACTGCAAGTATTGTATTTTCTGGAGATGTGTCTGCTGCTATGCTTGACCTTAATCCACCAGCACTTAGGTAGGATACTTCATCTGTCCACAGATCTCCTGAGTTTCCAGCGTAGTTCGATGTAAGCTGACTTTGCCATAAGATTTTAACTTGGTTTGCAGAAGGAATTTCTTGTTTATTAAAATCAATTATATTAGCAAGAGTTGTTCCATCTGTTTCGTAAGTAAATTCCCAGTCGATGCCTGCCTTTTTATAAATATAATCACGACTTGCAAACTGCAAAATATTATTTTCATCAAAGAAAGCATTCATTTGTATATCACGGCACAGCTCTTGAAGGGCTTGCCAAACTGTTTTAGACCCTGTTGTCCACCAATAATTAATAACTGGGATAGACTTATCATCTGTTTCAGTTCTAATCTCGTAGCTTGTAAACCCTATAGAGTCTAGGAGCCTTCTGATAATACTAGTTACTGGATATGACTCACATAAAATATCTGGAGCTACAGTATCCATTAAATATTTGGCAGCATCTAGTGCGTTTAAAGAAACCTCTCCAGTATCTCCTATTGTCCAGGAATCTATATAAAATGATCCTTGTGGCACCTTGTCATATAAATCTCCTGCTGAACCATAATTTCCAGCGGAATGATATACTGAAAAGTAAGGTTTTAATTCTGCATTCTTGACCATATAAGTTTTTGTTATATCAAAACTTGCTTCTCTATTGTAAGAAATGTATTCAAGTGCAGATTGGTTATATTTAACAATGTCTATGCTTAGGCTGTTTGCAGTGATCTTTCCGACAGGCAGTATGTCTTCTGAGCTTGAAGAAGACTCTTTTTCAATATCAAGAGAAACTATGTCTGCAGATATATCCTTTATCCATCTTGCTGATAGCTCAATAACCCCTAATACTTTTCCGCCGTTTGGGTTTGTTGCTTGAAGACGAATAGATTTAATTAGTTTAGGTGTAGCATAAACGGAAGGCTCTGTTGAAGTCCAGGCAGTTCCATTATAATATAGCACAATCTGACCAGACAGGTCTACTGGTGATGGCCCCACTGTTGCTGTTGTTGAATCTGAATATGTAATTGTTATTGTATAGTTGCTTGGAAACGCATGAGTTTTTTCAAATCTTGCAACTATCTTATTTGATACAGCAGGCTTTGTTGCTGTAGACAATGTTGCTGTTGCTGTTTGCCCCCTTGCCCAGGCCCCTGTAGCAGATGAAGCAATAGTAAAAGATGTCGGGCTTGGTGTAGAAGCAATTACGCTTGAAGATAAATTAAAAGCTGCTGTTGAAAGACCAGTGATCGTGACTGTTTGTCCTGAAGAAAATCCATGATTGTTTAACGTTGTGTATGTTACAACAGAACCTGAAGAAGAAGCTTCTTTAATTGTTGCAGAAGTAATAGAGTAGTTAACGCTTATATCTGCATTTTGGTTTATTGGTGTTACCCAATACTTGTATGCAGTTGTTACTCCAGGGTAGTACAGTCTTGGGTATAGCGTAGTAGCGGCAGACTCGTATCCGTCTGTCTGTGGAGATGTTGTTCGTGGATAGGTTAATGTTCTTGGAGCATAAAAACTATTTGCAGGAGTGTCTGTTTGGGAGTTGGTCCAAATAAGATACTTGACTCCAGAAAATAAAGGCCTAAACGGTTTGATGATTGAATCAACTGGGAAAAGCTTTTTGTAAGTATTGACTTTACCGTTCTCTGACTTTGCATAATATTGATCCATTGTAGATGGGTATGTTACAGTAATATTATCAAGCATAGAGTTCATGTTGTACTCTATTGTGCAGCCTATGTTTATTTTAACAGATGATTTCTGCTTAAATAGATTTTGAACAGTAGCATTATTTGATGAGGGTACTGTGGTAATCATTATACTTGTTCCATTGCAATAGATACATTCCAAAATTCTTGAGCTGGATCGCTTGAAGAATCCTTAACATTTCTTTTTACTACCTCAAAACTGCAAGACGTAAAAGAAACCAATACGACTTCTTCCCTATCTGCAAATGGTGTTGTTTGATTCTTACCATATACTATCTTAAGTTTAAAAACACCTTGGCCTTTAGTGCCCTCAAAATATGATTTTAAATCTATTGCTCCGTATCCTGCATCTACAGTCATATTTGAAAAGGATGGGAGCATACTCCATGACGTGCTAAACTCTCTTTTATCTGCAATAAAAAACTTTCTGAGGGTTCCGTTGCTCATTCTTATTACTTTTTGAATGCGGTTTTGATTAATAGACATTGGCTGTCTATTATGCTCTGAAAGCTTTACCCAAGTAGGGGTGTCTGTGGCAGACGTATCAACATATAGAAGTGAGCCTACTGGTAAATATACTGTGCTTGCCATTAATATGATCCCCCGATAACAATATTTTCTCCAACTTTTGCGCCTTCGGCTTTAGCAATCTGCTTAAATTCTTTCCAAAGTTCTCTACCACTCTTAGGAGATTCTCCAAAATTAAGTGTAGCATTAATAGTAACATTAGAGCTACTTGAACTTGTGGTACCACTCTTGAATCCACCTGTTGTAGAGTATGAAGGAACATCGTATTGTGGCATTGTTGCAACATTAGGATAAATTGTTCCTGAGAAATTAGGTTTCATCAATATACCTTCTTGCTGTGCACCCAGGGAATTAATTCTATCATTTACCCTTAACAGATCTCCAGCAGCAAATGGTCCGCCTCCCCATTTCTGTCTAATAATATCAGTTGCAGAGTTTACCTTATATGTTTTCCCGTTGTATTTAAAGAATTGTCCTGGCTGTAAATTATACTCTCTAACAATTTGCTCTTTAGCCCATTGCTCAAGACCGCCCTTATTGGTATTTCCTCCAAGTGACACGCCAGTCTTAGTTGTTGTTTTTGTAACTTCAAATGCAGTATCTTTAGTCTTAGAGCCAGCTGGTCCTATTCCCATATATGCATTATAAAGATCTGCAAGAGTTTTTCCTCCTGTGATGGCCTTAGCATTTGCAAGTGCAGCTGCTGAATCTTGTTTTAATGCTGCATCTGCTGCACCAGCTTTGTAGGTAGCCGATCCCTTTGGATGAGTCGCAGTCATAACTCTACCTGCAAGAGACTCTCCCTTTTCATTAATTAATGTTCCAGTAAATATTTTCTTTAGCTCTGCTGCTAAAACCTTATCAGATCCTTTTGAGTCTGCAGCAATTTGTTTTGCAAGATCTCCTAAAGGTCCTCTTACTAGCTCTTGTTGATCCTTTAATGCTTGTTTGTTTGACGGATCCTTTTCTAGAATTACATCTATTCTAGCTTGTTCTTTTACTAGTCTCTGGTATTCGTTTTGATACTGATCAACCTTATTCATTCTTTCGCCTGCTGAAGTAGCATTGTTTTGAGCATTAGTTAAATTTTTTGCAGTCTTATCTGACTGAGCTTGCAGTTTTTCTCTTTGAGCAATTAATTCTTTTTCACGCTTAGCTCTATTTTCTTCAATTGCATCAATAGCCTTTTGGTTTTCTCTTTCCCCAACAAGCTGCTTAATCTTTAGTTGTGCCTGTGCTGCTCCAGCCATATCTCCTGCAGCCATTTTGTCTGCGTATTCCAATTGAGCTTTTTGAATTTCAAGAGATAGGTTTTCTTTATCCTGAGCAGCCTCAAGTGCTTTCTTTCGGGCATCAGCCTCTTCATTAATCTTATCAATTTTTTTGTCAATAAGTTTAATTTCTTCTTTAATCTGATCTTGAGTTTTTTGTGCATTAGCCGCCGCTTTGGCTCCACCAGATGCAATTAATTTTTGCAAAGCAACAATAGACTTTTGTGATTTAGCTGCAATTCCGCTTCCTGAAGACTTTGCTTCCGAAGCGGCTAAGGCAGAATCTAATGCTGCCTCAAATGCTACTAGTGCTTGGGCTTGCTCGGATGTTATATTCTTTAAATCAGTTCTGACTCCAGAAAGAAGTAGTCGCCATTTAGAATACATTCCTGCAACATTGTCTGACTGATTAAGTATTTCAGCAAGTGCTGGGTGTGTTTCTTTAAGAGAATTAATCTGCGCCTGAGTTAGTGTTAGCTTAGATCCTTCTTTTTCATTAATGCTAGCTAGGATTTCTGACATAGCTTCTTGCTGTGTCATCAATTCTCCGTTTTCTTTTTTAGTTTTCATTAATGTTTGTAAATTATCATCAAGAGCATCTGTAGTATTTGAAATAACTACACCTAAATCTTTTCCATATAGTACGTCTGTATCGTATCCTGCAGAAGCTGGGTCATACATATTTTTATTTAAAGTTTTAACCATAGCAATTGCCGCTGATGCAGAATCTGTAATTTCTCTAAAGCCCTTGCTTGATATTGCGTTAAATGCCATATCGGCTTTATCTGATGCAGATATAATTGCATAGATTTTATTTGTTGCCTCTTGGGCAGAAATACCTGCTGCTATAAATTGTGCCTTTAAGTTAGTAGCAATTTCAGTAACTTTTGCCTGCTTGTTAGCATCTCCAGATACGTCTATGTCTGTAAAGGTTCCAACTAGTTCTTTTTGGTTTTCTTTTGCATTCTTTATTCCTGCTCTTAACTCTTTAATGCTTAGAGTTAGACCTTGAACTCCCGCTGAGTTAAGGGCTTCATATGCATTTCTTCCCTTTGCTCTAGTTAGCTCAAGTTGATCATTAACCGCTTTAATAGAATTAGAAAGATTGTTGTATTTGATTCCCGCTTCAGCTGCAGACTTTTCAGTAATTCCAACTGAGTTAGTTTTTTCAACTCTATCCTGCTCTCGTTCTTTTTGGAACTTCTTAAATATTGCATATCCCGCAGTAAGTGCTGTAAGAAGTAAGCCAATAGGTCCTAGTGCAAATCTCATTGCCATTCCAATTGCTTTACCAGCAATTCCTGCTGCGCCGCCAACACCTTTAAATCCTCCAGCAAGCTTACCTAAAGATCCTAGCATATTAGGAGCAAGCATTGGAAGTACTGATGCAAACTGCATAAGTTGTCCTGCTTGTCCGCCAATTGCTTGTCCCGCCATACCCATTCCCATGCCAATACCCATACCAGCCATTGGTCCAGAGCTCATCATTCCAGCTCCGATATTACCCTTTGCTCTTTCTTGCCTATAAGCAGATCCGAATGTTATTGGCTGAACTGGCTTTTTAGTTCCTTTGTTAAAGTACTGAATTCCCTTTACCTGTCCGCCTCTATTAAAGTATTGAACTCCTGGAACCATTCCGCCCTTGTTCATTCCAAACATTTGTTTTCTTACTTTAGTAGTTGCAGGTGTCCATGACTTTGAATCCCAGTTTGCAAACTTGGTTCTCAATATCTCTCTATCTATTTTACTTAAACTTTTTCCTCCTGTGCTAAGGACATCCCCAGCGGCAGATTTAAGAAGTGTATCTACAATATCTGGCTCTAAGGCTTTTTGAAGACTTCCCTGAGCATCCTTTACGTATCCGTATGGTCTTTCTTTTTCAAGATTTTCAATCATCTTGCCATACATTAAGTTTTGTGCTTTAGGTGTTAGGCCAGAGCTTCCAAATAATCTTTTACCCATACCAATAGATAAGGAAGTGGCACCCCACTTATCTCCTATTTTTCCAAACTTAGCTCCTACATTTTTAAAAGCTGTTCCCTTTAATACATTTCCGATAACTCCACCAGCATTATATCCTGGTATCATTCCTCCAGAATTTCTTTTAAGTATTTTGAGAGCATGACTAATACCACTTGATGTGGTTAGTAATGTTCCTAGATTTGTTCCTCTTGCCCATAATGGCATTGAAGATCCAATTGTTCTATTTTGAGAAACCCAAGATAGTCTTCCGCCTCGTCTAGTAACAATTTGCCCTCTTTCTTTGCTTCCAGTTTTTGTACCAGGAATAAGACCACGGGATATTGCTTCATCTCTAGTAATATTTGGAGATGATCTTTCAGTAAATATTTGAGATGCTGCAGAAAATAAATTTCTTCTTCCGCCAGCTCTTGCCCCGTCAATTTTAATTCCACGAAGTGCTGGCCTGTAGATTTCTTTTGCAAGCCTTTCAAATCCGAATGGGTCTGACCTGCCACCAATCATTCTATTTGAATTTTCTGGACTTTCTAAAGAAGCAATTAGTTTTTCTAAAGCTGCTTTAGTTCTTCTTGATGACTGACTTCTATCTCCACCCAAAGTAACAGTTGCTTCATTCATCAAGTCATTTGGATCATATCCAGCTTGTAAAGTTTCTTTGATTCCAGAAGAAATTTGACTTCCCGTTAAACCATTACCATTAGAATTAACTCCTAGATTTAGCCATGCGGGTAATAGTAAAGCTAGACCACTTAAATCATCTGTTATATGAGTTCTTTGAAGTCTTAAAGCTTTTCCACCTTTATTAAAATTAGGGCCACCGACTCCCTTTCCACCATTTATTGCTTGAAGCAATGGCAGATTTGCTGCTGTTGCTTCTTTGTTTACAACAAATTCTCCTGGAGTAAGCATTGCAGGAACTGTATCCGTATTACCTGTTCCTGGTACAATATTTCCTGCATTTAATCTTTTTGGAATAGTTGTTTCTGTGCTGTATCCAGCGCCAAATGTTTTTACACCTAGACCTTGTGCAATTTTATTAAGAAGGCTTCTAGTTCTTCCTGGGCGAAGAAGCTCTTTCATATTAGACTTTCCAGCCGCATTTACAACTGGCTGATTCAGCAGAGGAACTGTTGTTAGCCCAATTGTTCTTCCTTGTTGGCCCGCAATATCTACAGAAGCCTGTGCAATCATAGATTCTACCTGAGCATTTAATTGAATAATCTTAGCTCTTGCTTGATCTACTGTTAGCTTGCCAGCCTGTAGCTGTGCAACAATTGCTGCTGATTGTTTTGCAGCATTTGCAGTAAGCTCTGTCATTGTAGGAAGTAATGCCTGATATGAATCAGATAAAGATGATGTTATTAAGCCTGTAGACGCAACTTCTTTTTTAAGCAAAGCAATTTCTTCTTGTGATTGCATTGCAAGTGCACCTGTCATTGCATGCCACTTGGCTGCTTCTGCTGCAACAATACCTGTTGATGCTCCGCCTATTGATGTTAAGCCTGGAATCTTTGGAAGATCGCCATCCATATACATCTGAGGATTATTTCCAATCTTTTGATTTACTTTTGGTGCCCCAGGTACTACTCCGAAAATTGTTTGTGTTGATTTTTGATCTATCGTCATTCCAGCAACTGGATTAAGATGAGACATTGATCTTGTATCTTCTGGGCTAATTAGTGGGTGATTTGGATCAACAACTCTTGCCCCGCTGCCCTTAACAACGTTACCCGCCAAGGTTGAAATTGTTGGTGCTGCAGATACTGCACCCGTCATAGCTTTAGATTGAAGTAATTCAAATTCTGTTACGAGGCCTGCAATTGCAGTTTTTAATACTGTGGCTGCTTGAGCATCACTATAGAATGTAGCCTCAACAAGTGATCCTGCTTTTTGTGCTGCCAAAATCTCTGGCGTAAGCATCTTCCATCCTTCTCCACCTTTAAACAAGGCCCTGAAGTGTGACGCTCCTTTAATTATATATCCAAAGAAGTTAGCAAGTACACCTGTTAACATAATTACTGGTCCGATGATTGCAGTAAATCCTGTAACAAATGTTAACAAAGATTTAATTGGGTCTGGCAATTTATTTATAAATTTAATAATTCCATCTACAACATTAATAAAGAATGTTTGAATCTTTAGGAACTCGTCACCAACTCCTGCAAGATCTGCTTTTAAGCCTTCTACCGCTCTCTTGTACTTTCCAGAAGCAGACTCTGTTACCATTGATAACTCTCGACCTGCTACCTGTGACAATTCTTGAGAACTTGCTTTCATTAAATCCATTACCTGAAGAGTCTGACTTCCTTGCTTGCCTAGGTTTGCAAACAAAGCATTAAGTCTAGAGAACTGGAACTTACCAAACAACTGTTCAATTGCTTGTTGCTTTTGTAGTGGATCTAGATTATCTAGTGCTGCTTGAAGAGCAAAAAGTGTTCCTGTTAAATCTCCAGCATTCTTTGCTACAATTCCACCTAGGTCAATTCCCATTTCAGAAAACTTTTCTTTTGCTACCTTTGTAGGATTAATTAAAGATGCTAGTGCTGATTTGAGAGCGTTAGCTCCTTCTGAAGCATTAATTCCGCCTTCCTTCATTGCAGTTAAATACAATGCTAAGTCCTGTACGCTTCCGCCCAAACCTTGGATAACTGGACCAGCTTTTGGAATTGCTTCTACTAAGTCATTAAGAGTTGTTGATGTTTGGTTTTCAACTGAGTTGAGAAAGTTAATAGAATCAGAAAGTTGATCTGTATTTTGCTTGAATGTAGTTTGAATTGCCAGGGTGGCCTTCATTGCTTCTTGTCTATCTACTTCTCCAAGCACAGCAAGTCTACTTGTTTCTTTAACAGAATTAAGAAGCTCATCGCCCTGCTTACCAGTTGCTGCAATATCTGCAGCAAGAGTAATTGTATCTTTAAATGAAACTCCGTATGCCTTTGAAATCTCTTTAGCTGTTTGGGTAACTTCTCTTCTTACTTTTTCAAGATCTGCTGCGGATGTTGCTGCTACTCCGCCGTATACTTTTGTAAGTCTGACTAACTCTGCATCTGCCATTCTAAATGCATCTGCTGCAGCTTTACCAAATGCCGCAAGAGGTACTGTAAGTCCTACTGTTAACTGACGACCTGCCCACTGAGTATTTTTACCCCAGTTAATAAGTTGAACTCCACCATCTTGAACAACCTTGTTCATAATCTGTAGTTCTTGTCTTGCTAAAGCGGTTTTGTTTTTTACAGCATCAAGACCCTGTGGAATATGTACGCTGTATTGCATAAGCCCCTGAGCATTTTTACCCATTGGCTGAATGATTGCATTTTGTAATGCTACTTGCTGCTTAGCAAGATCTCTGATTAAACCGCCTTGCGTCCTTGTGTGCTCACTAAATGTCTGAAAATACTGCTTCAGTTTCATTTGGCCCCTGTCTAGGTTGGTGCCAAACTTTTCAACATCCGATGTTAAGGTAACAAAGTGTGTTGCAAACTGACCAGTTCTTCTTAGGTTTTCACCAAAGGATCTGTTCATCGTCGCTACTTGGCTTGCAAGTCTTGCGTCCGATTGAATTATTTGTGCTTGAAGTTTTGAAAGAGAGGCTGCAACCTTATTGACATCTGCAATAAGACCTGAGAAATCTGCATTAGCAACTATATTAGTTACAATATTTTCATCAGCCATTTATCTTTACATTACTCCTTTGTGTAGCCTAGACCTGCTCCAATTCCAAACCCTGCTTGTGCTGCTAAGCTTCCTTGTAGGGAAACTATATCATCACCTGAAGCTTCTATACCTAGGGCTTTTCTTTTAACATCGTCAAAAGTTTTTGCCTGTGGTTCGGAGTCTTCCTCATCTACATCTAAATCTATTCCCTTAAGACTTGCCGTAAACTTTCTGTCTTCCGACTTTTGTTTCTTAAAAGATTTCAATGTTTGAATAAGTTCTGGCATTGAAAGACTTTCTTCTAGTTCTTCGTAATTCTTCCAGTGTCCCAGAAGAAATACTTCACCCTCTAAAGCGGCTAAATCTAGTTCTGACCAGCCAGAACCGCTGCCGCTAGAAGGTTTGGGTCGTCCATCTTAATCCCACCGCATACCTCAAGTATACGATTGATTGTGGGGACGTCAAGTGCATCTTCTAGTGCATCTCTATCTGCTACCAAATCTGGTAGTTGTTTTTCAAGTGCTACTGCAACCGCATCAATTAACACATTAAGTGTTTGATCTTCTGTAGTTGAATCGCTTGCTGCCTGTAATACGAGCATAAATTTTCTTAGCTCTTTAATGCTTAATGGCTTCAACTTAACTGTTGAGCCATTCTGAAGCGTTAGTTCTTCTACGCTATATACTGTTGTTGCCAATTTAATCCTCCTAGGATCTAGTCTTAATTATTATAACATATACAGATTATCAGCACAAATGAAAAAGCCCCCAAAAAGGGGGCTTTTCCTATTTAATTATTTAAGCTAGAACTCGGTCAATAATCTTACCGTATTCTGAGCCGCTATAGTTAGCGTCTGGAAGAAGACGGAATGTTACTGGGAAAGTTGTTGCTGCGTTACGTGCAAGTGAGAATTGTGACTGTTGTACTGACAAAACACGACGTGCATAATATACACGCTCTGTTGTTGCGTCTGCTTCTCCTGTTGCTGTAGTTGCTACTGTTGGTGCTTGACCAATTGCAAATAGTTGACGTTCTGTTGGGGCAATACCAAGTGATCCTGCCTCAAGTCCCAATGTAAGGGTCTTGTCGTCTGCTCCAGTTGCACCCTTTGTTGGGTAATCATCTGTTGCAGCACCTGCTGCTCCTTGCTTGGTTAGTGTTGCTCCTCCTTGACCGAATACTACTAGAACGTTTTCTAGTGTACCTTCGGACATTTCAGTTGCAATCATAACCTCCATAGCAGACTTGAAAAGCTTTGCTGTATCTAGAAGCTGATCTACTGTTACTGAATCGTAAGTTGGATTGTAAGTGATCTGAAGACCATTGTTTGTAAATCCTACGTTACGAACATCTGCAGATGCGTCTAGGGCTGCTGCTGCTCTTGTTCTTGCTGCAAAAGTAATTCCACCAGTTGCTCTGTCTAAAAGGTTTTCCTTATATCCAGTTACTGTTGAATCGCTTGTTGAAATGTAGAGCGGTGAAGCTCCTACAAGAATATTTTTGGCTGAGTTAAATGCCATTATTTCGTACCTCCTGTTTTCAAAATATATATATATAATTGTAAATCATTAAATCTTGGCTGGCTAGGCCTTTCCTCTATGTACAATAATAGAGTATAATTCGCCCAAAGGCAAATTACAGGAATCGGCCAGCTGTGTCTATATGCCTTGCGTATTTGACCTCAAGGATCACATCTGCGGACAGGAACCCTGCCAACTCCTCTGATGGGGCAGTTGGAGAAATGTCGGCCACGAATATGCTAAAGAATTTAAACTTTTTAGATATGCCAGAGTAGGCATTTGCATCCCTAGCAGACTCATCCATTCTTCTAAATAGGTCGGTCATCAAGTTTCTGATCTCATTGATTTCTGAAACATCTGTTGAGTATATAGTAAATAGAATTTGCTCACAGCATATAGCCCAGTTTTCTTCATAGGATAAACCTATCTTGTCATAGACTATGTGCTTCTTTCCGCTCAAGAATTGATTTAATTCTGGAGATTGCTGTACAGGAATAATTGGGATAATCTCTTCCCCTATATTATCTGAATAGTAATCAGTTTGTTCAAAAATGTTATTTGATTTCAACTGGCTCCATAGGAACTTTCTTAAATCAATCATTACGTCTGCTTTATAATCTGTCATGATGCCCCTCCAAATGCTAATTCTAATGCTGAGTCCGCCTGCATTTTTAATGTATTAGGACTAAATGAATATTTAACCTTTCTTACATCGCCTGGAACCCTCATTGCTTTAGTTAATGATGAGTTAAATATTTGCTGAAATCCAGATTTTTTAATTGATGAATTTACTAAATTGCCTGTGAAGAATTGTGCATAGGCTATTCGGAATCTTCCCGTTGCCTTGCCTCCTCCTGGCCTTGTAACGGTCACAGAGGCGCCTTTAGGCATGTACACTACGCCAGTACTAGTTTCAAATACTAAGCGCTCTGCGAACCTAGGGCGGATTACTAGAGGCATTCCAGCTTCCATCACAGAAGCTTTGCTAATAAATACGTGTTTTCTACTTCCAAATTCATTAGGCACTGCTGATTTAGATGGCAAGAAGCTAGAAGAAATTTTAAATGAAAGGCCATCTGTTGATAAGACACTTAACTTAAATAGCCTAGATCCCTTATTTCCAACCTTGTTCCATTCATATACATGGTGTAATGATTTAGGATTTATTCTTGACTGAGAGTCTACATATAGTCCAAAATCTTGATCTATTTGTTTAAATATAACAGACTGGAATTTCTTTTCAAATGCCTTGCTTGTTGTTAGTTTAGACACAACTTGAGCATGATAATATACTGCAGCAGATATTTGTGCCACTGTGCTGTCTTTTAAAATAGTCCCGCTAGTGCCAGACATACCCTTTTGTAGACCGCTGGCTGCCGTAACTAATAGTGTACTATTGTCCAATTGTCTGGTTTTCCGATCTCTTGACAGTAGAGTTATATCCCACTATTCCGCCAAACGGATCTGTCATTGGAGTTATTCCTACTACCTCAAAAACCGTAGGGGTGTTAGTTGGAAAATTTAATTCTTCCCATATAACATTATTCTCATAGTCTCTAATGTTTGTAATCTTTTCTCTTAATGTTACTTGTTCTGATGTTCTAATTTGCAGCATCTCTTCATTTCTATATTTATTAGAAAATACTTGTCCGTCTTTAGTAATAGTTGAAGCGGAATTGCTTATATTGCCTTTTGCGCTACACGATACGGTTCTGTCATACTGCCATTCTTTTTTTATTGAGCCTGTGTCTGGATCCTGCGAATCAACTGGCTTATAGACATCCATAAACATAGTAAGTATAGATTCAACAAGATCATACATTATATAACAACCATCTTATTTATAACATATGTCGATAGCAACTGATCTGCATATACATTACCTGTACCTGAATAGGTACCAGAATTGTACTCAAATTGCCAATCGAATGTCTTTATAGACTTCATGTATTTATTACGCCAGACCTTATCCTTTGAGAAATAGTCTCTCATCAATTCAATACATGCAAGATCAACTTCATCTGGAACTTCTTCCCATCCAAACCTACCTTGCACCCGATATGTAGACCCGCTTGAAAATGAGCCTCCCCAGGTATCATTAATAGTTGGAGGGACCATGCCGTTTGCTATGTACACAGTGTTGTCAAGCATATTTGCTCTGTTAACCCTGATTCCAAATCCGCTCTCTGAAATTATTGTGTCATAATTCCAATTGTTTATATTATTAAGTTTATCTACAAGAAGTACATCGTTTTGATATAGCTCGTGTATCTCAGCGATTTTATAAGGCAAAGGCAATACATCTGAGTCGGCACCGTATACTGTTTGAACATCGTCATACAAATAAAATTGCTGTCCCGTATATGCCTCAATTACTTTTCTTGCATATCTTTCAGCGTTGCATAGCTCAAAATAAGACTTAGTATTAGGATCTGAATAATCTGACCCTAATCCCAAAGCGTCAACTGCTTGACTTAAATCTGTGTATGGAGTTTGAACATAAACTTTATGCTCTATACTTGCTGCCTGCATATTTACTGCATAGGTCCAAACAAATCTAAGCTGCCTCTGTCTTTTTGTAAATTCGTATGGAAGATAAACAGAATAAGTTCCTGCGTCTACCTCTGACTTTACTGCTGTCAGGGTTGTTTGAATTATCCCTGGATTAATTGCTGGAGTTACTGATGGGTCTTCTGTAATATCATATACCTTAACACCTACTGTGCCGTCTGCATCGGTTAACTGTCCCTGCCAAAATACTTTATGTGTTATTGGTGAATTTGAACCTACTAGAATTTCCATTTAATAAAGGTTAAGCGTAGTACTCCTGAACTTCCTTTGGAGTTGCTAAGCGGAAACCCTCCTCCTTGTCAAAAATTTCTTGAGCATCTTCTTCTGTCATTGCAACAAATGGGTGCTCTTTTGTGAATGTGAATCCTTGTATATCATACCTGAAATTTTCTCTAGTCATTCTAACTAGAACCGTATCTTCTGGCTGAGCATCTGGATTAAATCTAGGCAGAATCTCTTCTGCGTTTTCGCTGAATTCGTCTGTGGCGTCTTCAATATCTTTAATTGTTTTTTGATAAACAGACCATGTGACTCCCTCTTCTGCAAGGGCGGCAACAATATCTGCCTTACTCTTAATTCCATCAGTATCAACTGCAAAGTCCTCTGCAACTTTTCTGAGTTCTGCTACTTTCAATGTCTCAAATGACATATATTCTCCTTTGTTAGGTCCTTTAATTATAGCATTGATAAATTAAAATGAAAAGCCCCTAAAATTAATTAGGGGCCTTTCGGGGGTTTTATCTTAAATTAATTAAGAAGCAACCTTAACGTTCTTTACAACTACCCAAGCGTCTGCCTGCTCGATCTGAACGCCAACACGAGTATACATTGTGTACTCAATTGTGTCCTTACGTGGCTGGAAGAAGCGGTAGACAGTTACATCACGCTTGATACCAATAACTACGTTATTTGGGAATGTCAAGTGGATATCTCCGTGTGAGCCTGATGCTCCTGATTGTGTTCCAGTTTGTGTCTCTGAAAGAAGTGGAACTTCAACAATCGGAATACCGAATGCGAATGGTGCCACATATCCTGCAGGTCCACCTAGTGGTGCAACTCCACCACGGATAACGCTTGAAGCGATATCTTGTGGAATTGTTTGGTTTGTTCCAATGCTGTTAGCATATAGGAAATCTTGAATCAAGTTTGATCCAGCAAGGAAGCGAAGGTCTCCACGACGTTGCTTGTACTTACGTGGCATAGCCTTAAGTGCCTTGTTGAATACTTCACGAGATACGTTAGCACCAGCTGCGTCTACGACACGACCTGATGCCTTTGCCTTCTTCACAACGCCATCAAATGACTTGTAAAGAGCATCTCCTGTAAGAGCTGTATCACCGTTAAGAAGAACATCTTCGATGTCGTTTCCTGCTTGTGTTGCCATCAAACGTGCAATGTGATCTTCTAGATCTGCACCTTCGATGTTATCTTCTAGAGATTCTGTTGAAAGCTCCCAGTCCATGCGGAGTTTCTTTGTTGTTAAAGAGATTTTTGAGAAAGTTACACCACTGTTTGTTGCGGTGTTGTCTGCCTCGGTTGCAAGCTTCATAAGCTTCTCACCAACGGACATACGGTCAATCTCGGCTGTGTCTGACTTCATACGAACTGTACGTGCGACCTTACCGATAACGGTTGCGTCGAACATATAATCAAGGAAGCGAGCAGACTGTTCTGGGTTAAGAAGTCCACCGTTGCCATTTTCTGAAGCTACGTGTACTCCTGTTCCACCAGTTGCGGAACCGAATCCTGTTGATACCTGAGTACCAGCGTTTACGGCCTTTTCTAATGTTTCATTGCTCATTATTTTATACCTACCTTAGTTGAATATTTCGTTTACGGAACCGAGGAAAGAACCGTTCCATTTAGATTTTTTGATTGTTACTTCTTCTGATCGGCCAAGATCGGAAGACTTCTTAATTGCAGTCTCTGATTCTACTGCGTCGACACGCTTTTGTACACCATCAATCGTGTTCTTGATATCATTTACAGCACTTGAAAGTACTGTGTGTTGTTCTGCCAACTCTGAAATTCTAGAATCTACGCTCTTGCTAAAAGCTTCAACAGTCTCTTGGATTGCTGTAACTTGTACTGCATTTGCTTCAGATGCCTTATTTAGAGTTTCTGAGAAAAAGCCTTTTAGATCGCCTAACATCTTCGCAAAATCAGGTTCATCAACCTTATCTTCTGATACTTCGGCTGCTTTTTCCAGAGTCTCGGCAGGAACGTCTTCTGCTACTGCTTCTGCAGGAGCTTCAGCTGGAGCTGCATCATCTGCAACTACTGCTGTATCTTCAACGGCTGTTTCTTCTGCTACTGCTTCGGCTGGTGCCTCTACTGCAACATCTTCAACAACTACGTTTTCTGTATTATCTGACATTTCATTACCTCCTTCTGCGTTTGCCTGTTTTGCAATTGTTTGTGTTTCAGGCAACGTAAATCTTGAGTGCTTATATGCATCAAGAATCTTATCAATCTCTTTTGCTTTATTAACATCTGAGCTCTCAACCCAACCAATTAGTTGTGCTGGCTTACCAGAAACTGGTGAGTCATATGTCTTCTCTGTTGAGATAAAAACAGAGTTACTGTCTTCACAGTAAAAAATATTTTCGGTTACAACATCTACTGCTATACCCTTTGCGATGTATTGTCCATTTACTTTCTGAATAGAAAGAATGTTACATAGCTCATTTGCTGGTGAGTCTACAATTGATAGCTCCATCAATTCGTAGTCTTTAATAAATCTTACAGATTTTCCTGTAGCTTTATTAACTTCGTTATCTGACTCTTTAATCTTTCCGCCGATTGAGAATCCTGAAAGAGTTCCGTCTAGAACTTTTTCCCAACTGTCTTGTGCGCCTTTTGAAATGTATGCTGTTACATAAACTCCGTTATAAAATTCTTTAGTTGCTGGGTCGTAAAAAGTTTCTGGCTTAAAAGAAACCATCTTTCCAACTGCAAGGGATCCGTGCATCTCACGAATGTTTCCTCGAAAGCCTTCAAATGCTTTTATGCTTGCTTCTGCAGTTACAACATCTCCAGTCTGATCTACGTTATCTAGCGTTGCAAAGCCAGACACTGTTCTCTTTTCACGGTTAACTTTAGTGAAAGGTACAGACAAGTTAATGTCATTGCCATGGCTAGTCCATAAAGACTTTTCAATATTCATATGCTTAATTTTAGCGACTTATAGATAAAAAGGCAAATAACAGTTGAGTAGAGTTAGTCAACCTGTCTTCCGTCGCCCTTGGCATTTCGTCCTTCTCCAGAATTATCTGGGGCGGTTGCCTGTCGGTCTTGGGATCTTTGTCTAGTATTTCCAGCTTGGGCTGTTTGCTCTGCGGCATCCTGACCCTTCAAATCTACCACTTCGTCTCCGCCTTCAAGAGGAATCATGCCCTTTCTAATTCGAACTTCATTAGGGGTAATTACTTGCATTCTTAAATATCTTTCGTCAATCTTGGACTGGGTATCTTCGTCAGTAAGAGTTAACTCATTAAATTTAAGTGTTAGCGCATCTGTCTTTTCCTCAAATATTTTATTTAATTTTTTCTCTAAAATCATTTGTGCTGGGCGGCAAACCTGCTCTTTAAATGTTTTATCCGCATCTCTTGCTACTGCTAAATTAACTCCCTCTGGGGTTCCAATTTTATTAATTGGGACACGATGGGCCAATAGGATTTCATCTCTATTTGATTTGCGGTAAACATTAAATGAAGATTCCTGTGGGTTGGCCTCAACTGGTTCCATTTTAAATTCGGTTTTTGAGTCTGGAGTATCTCCTGGAAGCGGAATATATAGAGATCTGTGGTTCTTGCCTTTAAGTCCAACTTGGAAAAATTCAAGCAATTTACGCTCTGACTCTGGAGAAAGCTTTGCTCCCTTTACTGTAATGATATATCTTGGGACCGCTTTGTTTTCAAAGTAATCAAGGTTATATCTTCCAGACAGTTCGTTACCCGCCAAAGAAACCTGGGCTGCAATAATATCTGCAACTCCGTAGTAGTTGTTCATTGGGGTATACTTCTTTAAATGAATAATTTCATTTGGGCGATCTTCTTGTCCCGCAATTGGGTTCTCTGTTTCTGAGTCTCCAAAGTTGTTAAAGAATACTGCCTTTCCGTAAAGCAATTGAATAAAGCCATCTCTAAGTCTACGCACACGCATAGTCTTTGCTGGGATATGCCCGATATATCCAATATTTCCAGCAGTGGTTCTACCTATTTCAATGTAGCCATTTCCAGTTGCTTCGTAGTCTGTAAACACCTTAATTAATGTTTGAGTAAATGTATCCTCATCATTTGTTGTATCAAGCCACGCATGAAGATCCTGTCTTAATTTGCTTAGCTTTCTACGTGCTCTTTCAAGAGACTTTTCATCTGTAAGTGAATCAATAGCATCATTTGTTTTCTTTGTTTCTATAAAATCATATCCTAGACCAACAATGTTTGCCACCTTGGCATTAATTGCTGCATAGTTGTATGTTGAAATCTCATATACTTTTGAAAGATACTCTAGGTTGTATGGAGGTTCTACCAAGTCGAACATTGCATAGCCAGTAATTGCTTGTGCCAATAGGTTTTGCTGTGTTCCAGTTTCTTCTCGGCCAGTGAACGACTTAGAAAATTCTCTATTCATCTTACGCTTAAACGAAGTTCCTAGGCCTCTAACCTTTTTAAGATCCTCTAGGCCTGCCAAAAATGGGTCGGTTGTCGTTTCATTTTTTTCTAGCGAGAACCAGTCTGCGTTATTTGAAATATTAATTATATTTTCTGAGTTGTCTTCATCAAGAAATTCTGCGCTCATCTTAGCCCCTTTAGCTTTTTCATTTCGTCTTTATAGTTACCGATATCAAATGGATCAGGAACTAGTCCCCAATCGAGTCTTTGTTTTTGGTGCTCAAATTCTTCATCATCAATTTTCCTTCTAGCGGAAAGAAATTTAGGCCCGCCTTCGTATATGCCGAACGTGCGAACTTCTCTAGCCAAAGCATCGATGTTGGCTCTATTTCCTTTTTTGGACGTGATCGAAAGAAAGTTCCCATCATCATCTCCAATCCATCTGCCATCTGGCATTTCCCAGACATAGATGCCAAGTATCGACTCTTCTTCAAGAATCTTGCTATTTGTTCTGTTAATATCCATATGACTTTATTTTACCATTATTGTCTACTCAAGTCCAGCTTTTTGTCAACCCACGTGACAAATTATTGGTTTTGAAGCACAATCCAGTCGTTGTCATAAAACTCAACGGAGTTTTCTGTCAATGTCATGGACGAATCATCTGCTATTGTAGCTGATCTTCCGATATGCATGTTGTAATTAGATAATGCCATGGGGGCTGAGAAGGTTGCTGGGTAGTAAGAAATGTATTGGTATAGGCTGGAAGGCCCACCTGTTGATTTATGGTTAAATAGAACCTCTCCAGTAATTGCCCCGTTTGTTACAATTAAAACGTGATAAAGCTCGTTTGCGGTAAATACAGAACTTATATTTGTCTGAGATGTCTTGTCTACACCATTAACATAAATAGCAGATATATTAGATTTAGTAATAGTTCCATTTGCAGCCCAAGAGTAGCCTGCTGATACAAAATCTCCATTTGCCGTACTTGATAAAATAGAATTTGAGGTTAGGTCTGACAGTGTTAAAAAGAACTCTATTGTCCTAATTGATTCTGCGGTATTTATTTTAAATCCTGATCCGCCCGCCGTTGTTAATCCGTTTAATTTTTGTCGGGACAAAATAGGATATGCAACCCTTCCTAGAGTAATGTCTTTTGATGTAAATCCCGCTGTGCCCTCTATCGTGTAAATATAATCAGGGTTGCTTATTGAATAAAGAATCTGGTCTTTGTAGAAGCACAGTAGCAGGCTATATAGTTTTGGGATAAATTTAGTTGTATCTGATGAGGCAAATGTTATCTCAAGATAAAGAGTTCTTTCAGAGCTAAATGATCCTAATCTAAATTGAGGAATTGCTCCTCCATTAACACATGCTTGCCATGTTGACCCATCTGTGGAAGTTCTTACAGAGACCCCATTATCGCCGTTCCACTCTATCTTAGAGGAGTCTAAGTCGAATCCCGCAGGAATTCCTATAGCATCTACGACAACTACGCTCTTAGAGGCTGCAGAGGCCGTTTTCTTAATTTCTAAACATTTCTCTTCTGTGTTATAAACTAAATCTTCTGAGGCAAAAATTTCTATGGGCTTGTTGGCAGGATAAGCAAAATTAAATTGTTTGCTTACGCTATCATCATATATTTCAAACAAGGTCCCGCCGCTTGGGTATGAAACCTGAAAAGGAGATGTTGTTCCAGAGTAGTTGAAGTGTTCTATAATTTTATCTAATCCTAGGGCATACCTGTATACTGCTGGGGCATCTACAATAAATGAATCTGCTGAATTTCCAGTCGGCCCTAATTTTAATGTAATTGTTTCATTACTAAACTTATAATTATTTAAAGACTTGCTTGTTGCAAATTTGCCATCTACATATAAAGACATTTCTGCAATGGAGTACGTGGCTACAATATGATGAGATTGACTAATATTAGGCAGGGTATAATCAAGTCTTTCCGCCTCAAGTTTAAATACTATGTTTCCTTTTTCATAAAAAATACCTACATTTTTTGTTGAGTCTGCAAATATAGTTGTTAGTCCAGATGTTGTGATCTTAGGATACATCCAAACTTCTAGCGAGAACTCGTTATCTGATGAATTGATATCTGCAAATCCGCCGTCGGCGGCAGATCCATAATAGTCTTTAGTTACGGGTAATGTAATGTACTTGGTATTAGTTATAAGAGAGCCATTTGCTCCGCCTGAAACAAGTGGGATTAATCCAGTAGTTAGTCCGCCTGAATAAGTTCCGCTATTTCCACACCCAGAGACATCTGAAGCGATAGTACCTGAAGACTCATCCAATGGCCAGAAACCGATTGGGTAGTCGTTAATTAACTTTAGCTGATAGCTCATAATTCCATTATACTATATTTAAAGGCTTACTACTCAAGCCCTTCATTGCCTAGCTTTTAAACTATTTCTACCCCAGAAACCATAATGCTTACTCCGCCAGCGACATTTGCTGATGCCCAGATAGATTCTCCAGCATTAACAATTAGCGTAGTCTCTGTTGATCTTGATGTGTTTTCTGCAAGAAGAACGTCACCGAAGATTCTATTTGATAGACCTGGTGTTTGTCCACTTGGAACTAAATAAAGGCTAAAGGCAATTGGGCCATTAAATGTGTTGGCCGTAAATATGCTCTTAACAATAGCCTTGTTAGTAAATGATTTTAGATTTGAGTTTGTTGTGCTTAGAAGAACTGGCCCAATAAATCGTGATGGATTATATGCCATTTGGTCTCCTAGCTAATTGCCCATTTAGAGATAAGATCTCTTTCGATTGAGATATATTCACCCACGGTAAGGGCTCTGTTGTAAATAAGCAATTCGCCAATCTTAAATGCTCCGAATGTTGCAGAGTATCTTCCGATTACTTGTCCTGTCATGCTTGTTAGCCCGCCTGAAGATGCACCGACTGCTACGTCAACACCATTTCTTCTAACTCTACGTGAGTTGTCAACATTGCTATAAACAAGTGTATAAATTTCTGGTGTTCCTGATAGTCCTACTGGAACAATAGCATTTTGATCATCGTTACCGAAACCAAACTTAAATGTGTTTGAAGATACGTATCCAGCAATAAGATTATTTCTTGTTCCTGAGTTCGTTCCACCAATTACATATGTGTTTGCATTTGCTGGCTTTGATGCAACATAAATAACTGTAAAGGAAGATGAGGCGATCCATGAGAGTGTTTGATCTGAGAATGGTAGAAAGTCATCTACTCCATCAAAGTTAATTGCTGGAAGTCCTGCTATACCTGTTGCTTGAAATGTTGGTTGTGCTGCTGCAGTTGCTTGAACGCAATGTCTAGCCAAACCAGACTTGTCATTCCATTGTGAAACTTTTCCAAGTCCGTCCCTTGTAATTGTAGATGGAAGACCAGCATCTAGCCATAGCTGCAATCCAGACAAGGTGAATCTATTTCTTCTAAAGATAATATTATTACTAAGCAATTGGATCTTCCTCCATTATTTTTTCTAGTTCTACTAATGGTCTCTTAGGCCATGTAATTTCGGATACATCTTTGCTATTCTTAAAAGAAGAAATCTTCTTTCTATAATCTTTCCATGCTGCGAGAGACTTCTTGTCCATATCTGGGTCACTCTCAACCCATGCTGTAGACATTAGCTCAAAGCTAATATGTGCGTTTACATTTTCTGTTTTTTCTTCATCTGACATCTTCTGTACTTCTAGTGCGTATACTTTGCCACTCTTAACAAATGGTTCACAAGGCACTACTTTTTCTTGAAAGTCATCAAACTCAGGTGTTACTACTTCTAGCAAACCGTTTTCTTTTGCAAACTTCTTCTCATCTATTGATTGAGGGATAGAAACATTTGGGAAAAGTTGAGATAGTGCGCCTACAGCGACTACTTTTTTGTCTTCTACTATGGCGTACATATTATCTCCTTTAAACGTTTAAATCAGCGAATGCGTATGCACCGAATATTGTTGTGCCACCGTCTCTTGTCATAAAGTTAAGAACGGTTGTATTTGTAGATAGAAGTGGTGCTACGTTAGAAGCTCCTCCACCATCCCACTTAATTGATGCTGGCCATGTAACTGTAAAGGTACCGCCACCCTTAATTTCTAGCTGCCAGAATTGTGCTTTTGGCTCTGTTCCTGTTGCTGGAATATTGCTAAATGCTACTGTGCAGTTTCCGCCTGCAACCATCTTAAATACGTTAGCAAGTGCTACGTTGCATGTTGCAACTCCTGAAGCGGCAATTGTTCCAAGATCTAGCTGTGCTGATGGCACATTAAGATATGGACGTGCTTGTCCGTTAAGAGGTGCTTGAAGGTATGTGTATGTCCAAAGACCTGGGGTTACCTGTTGAGGTACGCTTGTTATTGGCATTCTTATTCCTCCTCTGGAAGATGCAACTCTGGCAAAGATTGTGGTCTTGGCCCTTTAGTTTCAGAATCATCTTCATCCCATGCTTCTTGTGCTGCTGTTACTGAAGCAACAGCCTCTGCATGCTCAATTGCCATGATCTCACGATCTGTTTTTCCTGGATACTTATCTACAGCTACTCCGTCAACTAGGGTGAATCTATGAAGCAGTTGTGATTCAACAACTTCATGCTCTCCATCTACGTCGATTGCGGGTACATGTTGTGGTCCACAGAACTTTAGTTTCATTTTATTTCTCCTTTTCCTTACGGGTTTGACCAATGAGGCATACTTACGATATGCGGATATTGGGTAGTGTTTGAGTGTGTATCAAATTGATAATGGTGTACTATGTTATACGGCTGTAAATCTCCACCAAATGATAGAGTTGATCCATCTGTTCTTCTCAAATTTTTATTAGCTGATCCTGGATCTACAAGATACAGATGTGGCCCAGGAGTATCTCCGTTTTGAGCAGTATATATTGAAATAAACTTGTCTTCCTTGAACGGAACAATTGCAGTTCCATTAGAGCCATCTGTATTTCTAAAATAGAATAGCTTTGTTGGATCCTGAGTATTTACAATATGACAGTTAATTCCATTTCCATAAAAGTGATATGGTGAATAAATTGCAACCCACTGATTATCCCATGTATTATGGTGCTTTTGTCCATACCAAGTTTCTGATTGATCAATTCCATAAGACGTTGTGTTTGCTAAGTTGATTTCAGTATCTGTAAATGCACCGATTCCTGAGTTACCAGCGGTTCCTTGAGATGACATGTTCCAATATCCGTATCTCTGTGCATAACCGTCATGATTAAATCTTCCAAATCCTACAACACCGTTGTCTCCCATTACAATCTTCATGTGATATGAAGGCTCTGCTCTTGTTGAGCCAGCTTGCGCCCATGTGAAGTCATAGAATGCATAATTTTTTGCTGTTGCTAAGTGGTTTCCTGTTTGTGGCCCTGCTGCTTTTGCTTCTGACAGGAACTTATGAAGTGTCCCTGGCTTGTGGCTAAAATCATTTAGGCTATAGCTTGTATTTCTCCATACGTGAAGTCTTATTGCATTAGCAGTTGTAGATTCTACAACAGCAAGCATTTTGGTTCTATCATTGTAAGATGACATTCCACGATTTGTGCGTCCCGCCCAAGTTGCGTAAGTAGCTGAGTTTAAAGAAACTCTGTCAAAATATCCGTATGCTGCACCTCTAGGTCTAATGTTAAATTCTGCATCATTAGAGTAATGGCTTACACGTTGTCTTACACCGTAAGCTCCTATAATAGTTCCGCATCTAATTAAATATTGATTAGTATCGTCTGCTCTATTCATCCAGTTTCCAGCAAAACCACCATGTAAATTAGGGCGGTATAGCATGTGTCCATCGGCAGAACCCCATACAGTCGATCCGCCGAAATATGTAGTTACTGTTGATTGACCGTAATTTCCTTGAGTGTATGTGTATGATCTAAAGCTTTCATACCAGTTTGGCATTGAAGAAAGTTCTGGAGACTGATATCCTGCTAACCAGCCTGGCATTGCATTTGTTCCAATAGATTGAAAATCTGAATTAATTATATTGAATCCAGCTTTATCGTTGTTATCGTTAGTCCAGATAGCAAATGTTGGTAGAGGAGAAATTTCTGTATTATTTCTTGATATTACAGGAGAAGCCTCTTTATTTCCAACTATTGATAGCTGTTGAGAAATTGTTGTTGACGTTGCTGAAATTGCTGTATTATTTGCATTTGCAATTGGAGTAATGATTGCTGCAATTGCAGATTCAAGACCTGGAACAATTATTTGTGAAGTGGTTGTTTCTGTATTATTTGGCATTTTTTCTCCTTAGACCGTTGTCCAGTGTGGTACTACTGAAATATGTGGGTACATTGTTGTGTGAGACATTGTATCAAAAGTAGAATAGAATGTTACGTTCCAGGGCTGCAGGTCTCCACCATTAGCAATGGTTGTTCCATCATTTCTATATCCATTTTCAAAAGCTGCTTGTGGGTTTGCGTAATATAGGTGTGGCCCTGGCCCATCTGCATTTTGTACGGAGTAGCACATTATAAACGAGCTTTCTCCAAATGGAACTGGTGATGTTCCCGCTGATCCGTCTGTATTTCTCCATGTGTAGTATTTTGTTGGATCTTGAGTATACACACAGTGAAGGTTAATTCCATTGTGGTAGTAGTGATATGGTGCGTATGAAATTACCCAGTTATTGTCCCATGAAATATTTGTTCTAATTCCATAAGTATCTCCTTGGTTAATTCCATAAGATGTTGTATTTCCTAGGTTCGCTCCGCTATCGGTAAATGCTCCAGTTCCACTGTTTCCTGGTGTACCTGGATTAGATGGAATAAACCATCCGTATTGCTGAGCATTGCCTTCTGGAGAAAATCTTGAGAAGCCAACTGTTCCGTTGTCTCCCATAATTAATCTCATCACATAAGCTGCCTCTGGATTTGCTGAGCCTGCTGATGTCCATGTAAAATCATAAAATGCATAACTTGCTGTTGTTCCTGAAGGACCCGCTGTTTTTGCTTCTGACAAGAATAAATGAAGGTCTCCAGATTCGTAATTGCTAGCATTTAAATCATATGATGGGTTTGTGTTCTTCCATACGTGCAAGCGAATTTGATTTGCTGTATTTGATTCAGCAACTGCAAGTGTTTTAGTTCTGTCGTTGTAAGAAGACATTCCACGATTTGTGCGTCCCGCCCAAGTTGCGTAAGTAGCTGAGTTTAGATTTACCTGATCTACGAAACCGTAAACAGATCCTCTCATTCTAACTTGAAATGTTGAGTCTGTCGAATAGTGATTCATTCTTGGACGAACACCACGAACACCAATAATAGTTCCAGATCGTTTTGTGAACTGGCCCCAGTCTCCTGCTCTATTAAAATTAGTATTTCCGTAATTTCCAAATGTTTGGAAAGAGTAGAGGTGGTTTCCTTCGTGGCCATTCATATTTGTTCCAGCGCCTGAATAAGTTGTGTTACCACCCTGACCGATATTTCCGTTTGTATATGTCCAGCCTCTGTAATCTTCATACCAGTTACTTAGATCTGATAGAGCTGCGTCTGTCCATCCACCTTGACGGTTATTTAGTCTGCTTGTTGCAACAACTTGAAAATCAGAATTTATAATTGAATATCCAGCTTTAGTATCATTATTTTGATTTGACCAGATAGCGAACATTGGATAAGGAGAAACCTCTGTATTGGTTCTTGATGTAGCAGCATTTGCAACTTTTCCAATTAGGCTTGAAAATTGTCCTGGAATTGCACTTTGCAATGTTGATACAGCAGCAGATGTCGTATAAGCAATTGGCTGAACAACAGCTGAGATGTTTGTTTCGAATCCAGGAATGTAGACCTGATTTGTAGTCGTATTAACTGCCATTGTATTTCTCCCTTAAATTATATTATACTTGTGTAATTTTTACGCCAGAGATGAAGACTGAGACGGAGTCTGCAGCACTTGCACTGATCTGAATATTTTCTGCTGTGTTAAGAACTTGCTTAACATCAAGAACAATAATAGCACGAGGCGGAACATCTAGGGTCTTTACAAAGAACTTTCCTGCCATTCTCATTGTCACTGTTCTAGTAGCATCTGTTAGGTTATCAAATGTGATAGATGTAATAACATCGATCTGTGCTGCTGGTGTTGTGTATACTGATGTTTCTGATGCAGGTAGTGTATCTGCATAAAATCTGCTTGGTAAGCTTACTGTTGCCATATTAAATTACTCCCATGTTTGTATAAATTGTGTAGTTATCTATCGAAGATTGGATGGTAGCAACGTTTGCTGCTCCAGCCGAATTAACTGCAACGATCTGTGTAGACCCTGCTGTGTTAACTGTTGCAACAGCTCCAGAAGAAGCTGTTTGAATTTCTGTCACCTTCGATGATGTAGCAGAAACAATATCATTTACTCCTAGGAGGTTGCCCATTGACTCTAGAGCCTTTGCTAGAAAGACTAGGTCCTGAGAATTTAGAGTTGAACTCGACAGGGCTGTTACCTTTGTCTTAAAAAGATCAACTTGTGATGATAAACTTGAATAATCTGGCATTTTGTTCTCCTATGTATGAATTATAGCATAACTGTTTTTATTGTTTAGTACCCCGCCTTGCCTATAACACTCTTAATTATACCCCACCAGCCTTCTTTAGGCCAGTGGGGTACAGCAATTATTTTAGAGAATTCCTCCATAGTATAAGGTTATGCCCATTAAGACCACTGGGATCACCAAAGCAAAAATTGCCTTATAGTAATCTTTGAGAGGGGTTCTAAAGTAGCTCTTACCTACAACTAAACACTTGTGTGCTGGAGACAACATATATCCTGCGTAGTCGACTGCAAAGAATAGCGGCAAAGTTTCTATGCCAAATACTCCTACTGAGAGGACGACAAATCCAGCAAACTTGCTAGAACTTCCCAAGGCAAAACTTGCCAAGAATCCAGCAAAGGCAACTAGGATCAATAGATTATTTTTATGGGCACTTTCTACCCATGCATTTATTGTATCAAAATTAGCCTTTACAATATTGCTCAGGATAATAACAATTCCAGTAAATAGAATTACTCTTGCATAATCAAGCAGTTGCTTTCGATCACGCTTTGCATCTGCCTCAAGTTGCCATGGCTGCTTATCGCTTTTCTTTAAAGGCTTGTCTGGGATATTAATTTCAATATCATCTTCCTTTAAAATCTTAAATATATAGAAAAGGATTACTATTAATGTTGTAGCAATAAGTGGCCAAAGTCTGCTCATCAACTCCCAGTAACTAATACTTAGTGCTGCCATTGGGAGAAGAACTGTTGCTTCTAGTGGTGACCAAAAGTAGAAATGATGCGTAGAAAGGTAATCAATGATTCCGTAATTTTTACGCTTCTTTTGATCTTCTGGGGCAATTGTATCTAGTGCACCAGCCGAAACAGCGACACGACCTGAAATCGGCAGTACGCCAGAGAACAGAGAAATAAGAGCAACTACTGCTCTTTTAGATTTAACATTTTTGGCAATCCAGCTGTAAAATGGCAGGAATACCTGGGTTTTCTTTGCAGCAAAGGACAATGCCATTACTGACGCTAGCAGTATTAAGAACTGCTGATTATTTAAAAACAAAGAGGGTGTAATTTCCATCTTTATAACCTTTCAGCATTTATAGAAATCTAATTTAGATACCTATATAAACACAAGCGCTAGCATCTTTGAGGTCTTAATTCGTGTCATTAAGACGTACAAATATAATAGGCACGTGTGCCTTTGTAGCAAAATACGGTCTTTTATATGCTCGAATCCGTATATGATACAAAATCTATTCTTTGCTTACAACAACTATGTATAAGCCGTTCCACCAGTCCGTATCAGACTCTAATGAATTTAATATCTTCTTACTATATAATATTTTTAATCCTGATTCAAGTATTCCCTTATGGGCACCTTTTACAACATCCGTCCAGTTTGCGTCATCAAATATTAAAATAGACTGTTGGGCAAAAGTTGCGGAATAATACTTTACTGCATTTTTTGTAGACTCAAAGTCGTGAGGTCCATCATAAAAGAAAAGATCAATATCCGATATAGGCTTTAGGTTAACCTTAAACATATCTGAATTAGATATAAATACTTTATTATTACCTTTGTATGGATTAATATTTTTCTTAAACTCTTCTAAGGAATTGGTGTCTGGTGTTTCCCACCCTTCTCTTACGGCCTGTGGAGCCTCCTGCCAGGTGTCTACGAAGTATGCCTGCAAGTTATTGCCACTCAATGCTGCAGCGGCTGTAGCACCCTGATAAGAACCAATTTCGAGGTATTTAGAAGAAGACTTAGCCAAACCATTTATTAATGACTGAACTCTAGTCGATGTTAAACCTGGTATATTAATTTCAATTGGGTTATTTACAGAATCAACTAATTGCTGTGCAACAATGGCGACCTTTGGACTAATATGATTGCCATATTTTGCAGCCATTATTTTGTCACAATAACCACAATCCCAGCAATCAAATTTACAATTTTTGATCTTATTACGCCAGATGGCAATAGGCTTGTCAACCATATTGGTCTCTTCAATAAAATCATTAAAGCTATCAAATAGAATTTCTTCATTGTTTGCATATCTTTTGATTATATCCATAGTTTCTTTTAGGCGGACATGCGACTCTCTTCCGTGCATCTTAATAACATCAATTCCTAGGTCGTCTATAAACTCTTGCCAGTCTTCACGCCATGGTGGGAAATTGGCTGTCTTTAAAGATACGGCAAAATCTTCATGATCCCATTTCGGACAAGACACTCTGCTTATTGGGTCATTAAAATATTGAGGTCCGTCTGTTCTAGTATTATTAAACTGATAATGCTCATCCATCATTACGCATCCGCCGTAGCACCCTTCATTGGCAAGCAAGGATATCTTAACGCCGAACTGAGATTTAGCTTTTTTAAAACGCTTTAGCTTCTCGTGATCACGCATTAAATCTCTATCAAGATTAATATAATCAAATCCAGCTTTTGCAAGGTGCTCTATGTCCCTTGGCTCTGACACATTTCTGAGAATGGTATTTTTTACAAATAGATCTGGAAATGCCTTTTTTATTTGTCCTGTTGCCATCCAGTGTGTGTGAGGTATTGTTGCTGACTTAATACCCGAATCGTATACGGGTCTAAAGTTTTCTATAAACAAATCTAAATTCTGTTGAGAGGGTCTAACTTGTATATTATTAAAAACGGCAGAAGCGGTTACCCCAGTCTCGTTTTGAATATGTAAGGCCAGGCCTATAAGATAATTATGGTCTTCTTCTCCGCCGTTAAATACATCACCCATGGCGTCTTGGTCAAAAGGAGATACCCTACAGGTAAAATAAAAGTCATATATAAATGACTTATATTCTTTTAGAAAAGAAATAAACTCATTTAACTGATTTTCAGTTAGCTTGGGGTTTAGTGGTACGCTAAACATTTATCCTACAAATCTATTTTTGATAAAGTATCCGCATCATAATGAACGCCAAAATGATTATTTAATAGTATACCAGCTTCTACCCAATCTTGGCAAGAGATGATCTTTTGATAGATTTCATTCTTTTTATTTAAGTGGTACTTTTCACATTTATAGTCGTCCTGCTTTAAAAACTCTGGTGTAGATTTTAATAACAAAAGTTTATTTGAATAGTATTTTTCTAGCATGAATATCATTGCAGCTTTTTGGAAAAGGCATGCATTCTGTTTATCTTCTTCAGTCAAGGTATACTTAAACTTACCCTCTACCTGCTCAAATGGCTTACCCTCTAGTTGTGATAAATGTAAGGTGTTTGGCCTAAGCTTTATATAGCCTTTATACTTTCCAACAAACTGATACGCAAGAGCAACTTCTTTTGTTACCACCGTCATTTTTGGAAGGTTCATATACAGCATCTGGCTTTCATCTACTGCCCCTACGAGCAAATTGCTCCATTCACCAATATGCTGGATGTAATTATTTTTCTCCGTTTTATCTTCTGGATCAAATAAAAAGTAAATCATTGAATTTCTTCCCAGAGTCCACTTTCTGAATCGGCAAGCTCTAATCTTTTTCTTGTCTCTATTTGCAATAAATCTAGGTGTTTATTTGTTTCTATAGCTTTAACAACTGCAGTTTCAAGAGCTATTTCTCTAACTTCTTTTGGCAATTGATCAATGGCCTCCATGTTTCCGCCATTAACTCTTCCATAAAACATTAAGTCGTAAGCTGCTTGCGCTCCTAGTCTAATTCCCCAAAGCTCTGCCTCAAGCCTTTCTTCTTCATCATGATCTCCAATTATATCCATAATCAGTCTACCGTCAGAAAGTCTACCCTCATCAGAAGAGTTAAATTTATCTATTAGCATCATATACTTATCTCGTTCTTCGTATACTAAGCTGACACTATTTTTTTGATTTAACAGAACTCTTTCTTTTTCTTTAATATTAAGCTCATGAATTTTAATTTCTGCAGGAGAAGTAGAAGCACTAATTTTTTCTTTTTCTAAATCAATTTCTAGTCTAGTTCTTTCTATTTTAAGCTCTTGCTCTACAATCATATTCTCTCTTGCTCCTAGCTCAAGCAAAAGCTGTCTAAGTTTTCCAAATGGAGTAAATTGCGCTCCACCAACAAAATTATCTATTTTAAATACTGGCACCCCCCAATGTCTATTTGTAGCATAAAGAAGAATATCTTTTTGTGATTTTGTATAGCCAGAAACATCCGACGTTATATCGTTTATATATCTCATTTTATTACCTATCTATTAAGAACGTTGTGCTGAGTAGCCAGAACTTCTTCCTGGAACTCCCTTAGACTGCATTGATCCTCCGCCTTCAAAGCCAGAATCTGTAGCGTAGTTAAATCTCCAAGATCTGTTATTTTGCTCTCCGTTATAGTTTCCAAGCATGTATTGCCATGCTTGTCCCATATCAAAATTTTCTTCACCACAATTTGTAATTGGCTTTCCAACAGTTCCTATATTTGTTTCAGTAGCAACACTAAATCTTCTTAAGTTGTTTCCACCTGCATAGTTACCCTCATTACCTGCGTATAGAGTAGTTAACTTTGAAGAAATTCCTTTTTGTTGTCCGTGAACGCCATTGCAAGGTGATTGAGCTTGAGTTTCTGTTGCAAAAGTTAATTTAACACCATTATCATCTCCATAGTGAAAACCTTTTGTTTCATGATAAAAAGATGACATTGTTTGAGAGTTGGATCCAAAGCTTTTGCCAAGTGAACTCATCCAAGACTGTGTTGTGAAATTAAACTTCATAATTGCTGCTACACCTACTTCGCCTGGTGCACCATATGCGTACAGTTGCTCTTGATGCATAATTGTTCCTGCATTTCCTACTGCATATGGGGCGGAAGGACCAATAATTGATGTGTTTGTTCTCATATTGTAACGATTGGTTTGCGAGCTTGATCCTCCAACTGTATTATTGGCTTTAAGAAGATAGGCAAATGTATCATCACACATTCCACCAGGATATCCACTAGAGTTATTTAGCGGACTACCTAAATCAATTGTTGTATCAGTTGAGTGTGTTACTTCGTTAACGCTTGTCCATGGCGAACTGTTTCTGTATCCAGCAAGCACGTAACCCTTTGTAATAACCTGTCTCAAAAGAAATGCTACGGGCCCACCTGAACCAGACATATATCTATTTTGCGGAAATGGCATTTAAACCTCCACAGTATATTTTAGTTTGACTGAAGCAATTCCTAATGTGGGCCATGTGATATTAAATGGGTTTGTTTGTTCTGTAATATCTCTTAAAGATTTTCTATATGCAATAATCTTTTCTTGATCTGAATCTGAAAAAGAAGAAAATACATCTGGCATAACTAGGTAGTCTGTTGCGGTAATAGTGTTATCTCTATGATATTTTACTAGATTCCACTGATTTGCTATTACTTCTGCTTTTTCTTCATTCGATAAATCAATAAGCACATATGAGCCTTTAACTTTTTTACCAGCAAGGACTCTTTCAAAAGAAACTTTCTTTTTAGTTGGATCGAATGATGGGGTTTCTGCTTCATCTTCACATATATACCAATTATCAAAGCCTTCAAGGTGTGATTCTAAAATTGGTGAAGGGAAATGTGTTGAAGGATACATCTCTCTTAGCTGTTGCTCATTTACAATTTGAGTAATATGCTTATCTATAACTTGTGCGTACATTATCGTGAGTCCTTCATTGATATTGATCCTCGCCAGTTTGTTCCATTATCGTATGTAATAAATGTTATAACATCGATTCCTCCAGAAGTGAGGGCTGGAGCTGTAGCTCCTGGATATTTTGCATTTGCAAATGTTATTGTGTATGCTCCTCCGCCAGTTAATTGTAGAGAAAAAGAAACAACTCCCGTTGTTGGGGTATTAATAATAGTAAATGTTGTTGCTGCTGTTACTGTGCAAGTAAAATCATTTGATAGAGATAAGTCTAAGTTTACTGCACCTGAACGAGACCCTAGGTCTAGTCTTCCAGTCTTATATGTATTAAGGGATCCAACTTGATCTCCGATAACATCGCTTAATAGTGCCATTAGATTACTCTCCATCCTTGAGATGTATTTGAAAATACTAATTCTACAGCTTTGCTCTTTACGTTAAAAACTAGATCTTCCGCTATTCCAGCTATCAAGCTTCCGTTTCTTGCAACTGTAAAGTTAGTTGTTTGTGAAGTTCCAGCTGAGTCAACAATGATTACTGTGTCTCCAATTGAAGGTGCGGCTGGCAATGTTATTACAAGACCTGCTGCTGGTGTTATAAGAAGTCTATCTCCTCTAACTGCTGTATATGAAGCAGTTATATTTGTCCAAGTATTTGGAATCTTTCCTGCAACTAGTGAATTTAATCCTGTAACTGTTGAAGCAAGTGCGGAAATCTGTCCGCCTGCTGTACTTACATAGTTTTCAGTTGCATAGATTCTTGTTTCGTGATCAGCAACATCAGCTTCAACATCAGTAATTCTTTGTCCGTTAACTGAGCTGTTAATTGATGTAATAGCTGCGTCTCTTGCCGCATTAATAGCAGCAATTCTTTCAGTTGTAACTGTAAGAATATCGTTAACGCCCATAGATTTTGCTAATGTATCAAGTGCTGAGGCCAGCAAAACTAGGTCGTTTGCATCTAAGGTTGTAGATGCAAGAGCGCTTACCTTTGTTTTAAATAGTTCAACCTGAGTTTGCAGTGTTGTATAATCTGGCATTTTTTCTCCTAAGCCTGAGCTTCAGTCCAGGAAATTCTAGCAAGAATGTTTGCAGCCCCTGAACCAAGATTTGTTGCTGTAACTGTTAAGATATCTGGTCCATTAGGGAATGATGGGTTTGTCTGAGACCCATTTCCGTTTAGAATTGAGTTTGAAAGGTCTCTAACTTTCTTAGCATCAAATGTAGTAACGGAGAAGTTAGTACCACCTGCGTTTTCTGTGTAGAAAGCAAAGATACGATCTCCACCAGTAACGGTATTTGTAGGGGATGTAACTGGTGCTCCAGTACCTCTAACTCCTGTACCGTCGTGATAAATTACCTGTGCAAGAGAACCAGAACCAACTCTTACTGCTTCCCATTCTGCAGGGATTGCAATACCGTTCATAGTTGCTGGATTTAGAATTCCTTCAATCAAGAATTGTCCCTGTGAAAGAACTCCAACTGAGTCAAGCTTCATCTGCATACGGTTTGCTAGTTCACGCATTCCAAAGTTTCTTCCTAGACCATTGTCTGCAGAAGGTGCCACTCTAATCGAAACGAGTGGACGAGGGGTTGGTGTGCTTCCGAATGTCTGTACTGCGGTACCGTTAGGGTTAATTGCAGAAATTGCTTCATCTGCACCCGCTAAAGCAAAAGTAAATGATGTTGGTGCAACCGAAGTAATTAAGAATGTACCGTTGTATCGGCTTGATCCTGTAACTCTTGGTGATCCAGAAATTGACTGGAAGCCAATATTTGCATTAACCTTGCTGAAAGAGAATGTTGTAGGGCTTGGAACAAGTGAGATTGTATATGTTCCGTTAAAAATGCTATCCATACCAGTAATAGTAACCTGCTGTCCAACTGAGTATAGATGTGCTGTACCAGTTGTCAGTGTTGCGATGTTATTGCTGATTTGTCTAAATGTTGGTGTAACAATATCATTTACACCTGATATGGTTACGTTTGTACCTGATGCTAGTGTGTGAGTACCTGATGTAGTCATTGTTGCCACACCTGATTGCGCCTGTCGGTTTGTTAGCGTAGCTGAAATTGTTCCAGATCCACCAACCTGCAAGTATCTCTGCATACCAGCAGTAAAGATAAACGACTTATCATCATTAAATTTACCATCCATAATTACAGATGATCCCCAGTGTGACATAACTGGTGCACAGTTTTGAGAAATTGTTTGTACTGAAACTTGTGCTGTACCAGATCCGCCAGGAATTGTTGAGTCTGGAACAAAGTTTGATTGGATAGATGTTCCAAATAGATTCATTGGAACTCCTCCGTAAACTAGAGGTTGTGCGACTCTTCTTACAATATTAACTGCATGTGCTTGAATTGATGGATTATATGCACCAATTGATGTATATTCGCAAATCTCAAAATTAGCTCCATCTGCAATTCTTAGGTATCCTGTTGATGGCCAGAAGCTTACGTCATTGACATAGATTACTGTGTCTTGAGGGAATAGTGTGGATCCGCTTAGCCCTGATCCTCCTGCAATTAATTTTGCAGAGTTTAGAGGCTCATTAATTGTTTCATATCTTGCAGGAAGGTTTCCTGATCTCATATATGAAGCGGTATTAATATTATTCATTACCATCTTGTGACACCAGATAATGTTACCGTCGGTGCCTCTTAATCCAAATCTAATTGAACCTGCTCCATACCAAGAGTAGTCAATAAATGTCATTTGCATCTTTGATATATCAAGGTCGTACCCTGTTGGTCCGTGTCCGTCTACAGTATCAATGTTCCAATCGTGTTGTGGAATCTTTTGAATCTGTGTCTTAAGATAAGGAGAACCACTAACACTTGGTCCTCTGTATGCTGGGGCAATGTTTAAAGAAGTATCATTGTTAATCTGAATAACTCTATAAGACTGTCCTCTAACTACAATTAGGTCTCCAACAAGTAGTTGCTTTCTAAATCTAGTATCCACTCCTGTGACTACATTTGAAAATTGTGTTACTGAGATCTTTCCAAATAGTTCTTTGTTTGAGAATCTTCTTACTGCATACAATGTCCGTCCATCATACTCAAAATAGAATCCATTTTGATCATCATATAGTCCCGCTCTTGTTGCTGAGCCTTTCCACTGATATGCTGTTACGAATGCATTAACTCCACCTGGCAATTGATCGATTGCGCTAATTGCAGAAGTAAATGTCTTTTGTACAATAATTGTATTTGAATCTGTTACTGAGCTAATGGTGAATAGGCCATTGAATGGGTTATATGCTCCCACTGTTTCAATTCCCTCAATTTTAATTGTTGCGCCAGCCTGTAGGTTGTGATCTTGCAAAACACGAATTGTGATTGCATTTGATCCAATTGCTGTGCTTGATGCTGCAATATAAGATATATCAAATGAAGGGGTAAACTTTGTTCCTGTTGAAAACGTAATTGACTTACCTGACTGATATCTAAAATATCTACGTGTCTGTCTAAGTGTTTGTGTTCCGCATACGTTATTTCCAGTCGTGAGAATAACTCCACCATCAAACGGTCTATGTTCTACGTAGCCCTCTGGCTTACAGAATAGACCAATTCCTGTGGTGTTTATTGCACCTACTGGAATTAATGACTGTGTCATGAATGAAAATGAATTTGGGGTTGTAACTCTGTCAATCAAGAAGCTTCCATTAATTGCGCTTCCTGATGGAGCTGAAATCAAAATTGGCGTTCCTGGATAAAGTCCATGTGGGTTTGTAGTAACAACATCGATTCTTGAAAGACTTGCACCGTCTGATGTTGCTGCCCAAGAATTTAAGGCTCCAGTATTTCCGCCTGGAATGTGTGCATTATCAAAGATTCCTCCACCGTAAAGTGTTGTTAGGGTTCCATCTAGAACACTAGTCAAGTTTGGAACATTGCCCTTGGCAATAAATGAAAATGCTGTTGAGTCAACAATGGTAATAAGAAAAGTACCATCTGTAAGAGGGCTTAGTGATTCGTTAACGCTTACTACGTCTCCGTTGTTTAATCCGTGTGGGGTTGCGGTTGTTACAACAATTCTAGATCTTGGTGATCCGCCTGATGAAATAATAGAAATTACATCTAGGGAGTTTCCGCCTGTATTTCTTGAAAAGAATGTTGGGTAGTTATTTTGAAGAGAAAGAGATTCCCATTTAGAACCCTGCACACCGTACTCAAAGTCAGTATCAATCAAAGACTCTGGATCAGATATTTTTAGCTTTCCTACTGCATCCAACTGGTCTGGTGAAGGCGTAAATGTCTCAGATGGCTCGTCAACCATAATTTGAAGCTTATCTGTTGACTGCATTGATGCTGTATTATACTCAAGAACTAAAGTTGTGTGAACATCATTTAGACTATCAGTTAAAGAGTAGCTTGCTAGACCTACCGCTGGGTCTGAAAAATTATAAATAATTTTATTTTGGGTGACGTTTGTGATCAAAAGAAGATTTTGTCTTAGTACAAATCTTGGAATTGTAATCGTGGATGTTGCGGGGGAAAATATAATCCCTTGATCGTTAATTGCTCTTCTTGCCATATTGGTTAGTCTCCCTTAGAAAATAAAACTTGTTGCCATAATTGTACCATTTATCTGTGCCAAAGATGATGTTAGTGCATATTTTGGATAATAAATACCTAGATTAAGTAATGAATCTAATTCATAGGCTGAAACTCTTCTTTCAATATCTGCCACAACTACATCTCCAATTGGACCTGTCGGACCAACGGGTCCCTGGACTCCTGCTGGACCCTGAATACCTTGTGGACCTCTTACGTTACCTTGTAAAACCCAAGTTGTTGTTGATGCGCTATAAACATAATACTCTCCAGTATTTAAATTTATAAAGTTGTCGCCTTCAATTAAATTTGTTAGCCCTGCATTTTGTGGAACTGATTGAGCTGTATATGTCTTTGTTCCTCTTGTACCTGGAACACCTGCTGGGCCCGTAACTGATGCGCCCCGTGGAATTGAAAAGTTTAAAACAGCATTTGTTGCTGTGCCTGAATTTGTAACTGTTGCATTTAGGCCTGAAGCAACCGATGTTACTGTACCTACAGATATAGCTGCTGCAGTTCCTGCTGGGCCTTGAGGGCCAGTAGCTCCCGTTGGGCCAGGTCGTGATCCTGCAACGACTACCCACTCAGTTCCGTTATAGCGTTTTAATGACATATTTGATTACCTCTCCACTATTATACAACATATCTTTTATTAAACCCCAGCCCAAATCAGCGTTTCCGCATCAAAGGTTGGGAATATCTTTATCCATTGTCCTGCCGCTGCTACATATAAAGAAGCCTCTGAAGATATGTATGCTATCATTCCGCCGTGCAAAGATGCTGCTGGCAGGCTAGCAAAATTTGTTATTTGTGCAGCATTATTTTTAAATAAATCAGAGTAAGTTATTTCTCCTTCTTCTGTTGTTAAGTCTAGCCAAAATTCTGTTTGTGCTGGATTAGGTGGAGTTGTTGAAGATAAAATTGATTGACCACTTGTATCGTCAAGATCTACCCAGAAATCTCCTTCAATTGCAGTATACGTAGGTGGCTCTTCATCTGAATAAATTAAAGGAAGTTCTGGCTCATCTGTATCAATCCACAGCGTGTCCATCCCATATGTTCCTTCAGCTGGAGGATTAGGTCCAGCAAATACAAATTCAGTAGAGCCTGCGTCATCGTCAACATCTATCCAAAGATCTCCTGTTGATGTTGCACCTGCTGGGGGTGAAATTAAACCAACAAAAAATGTGCTTGGTGGCAAAGATGTATCTGTTGGAATTAGTGTTAGTCCACCGCCTCCGCCTGAGCCTTGAATATCTTGCCAAAGTAGTCCGTCCCAGACCTTTAGTTTGTCTAGTGGCTTATTGTAATAGATTTGTCCGTGTACTGGAGTTAGTGGAGCGGCATCAAGTCCAATAATAATTCCATTATTAAAAGTATTTTTAGATGTCCATGTATTTGTTGTAGATTGAGATAGGTTTGTTGTTACATTTTCCCAAGCCGAGTTTAAAGCATTCCATACCTTTAGAGCACCTATTGTTCCGCTTCTTGCTTCATCCGTATCAAACCAGAATTGACCATCTATTGGAGAAGTGGGTGCATTAGAGGACATCTTTGCAGTAGAAGGGGGAATATAGGCTTCTAGAATCATCTTGTTAGATTCATCATCGTAGGTTACAGAAATATTAGGATTTGTTCCATGAGTAAACAATGGTCCGATTGCATCTTGAACTTGTTCTTGGGTTAATTGAGCTACTGCTACAAAGTTAATCTTGCCTGTGACATCATCATATGTTGCCGTTAAATTTGTATGAGTTCCAGAGGTTATAAGGCCTGCGGCTACATCCTGAATTTTCTCGTCTATATCTAATTGAGATAGTGGAACTTTTCCAAGTCCATCAAGTTGTGCAATTCCATCTGCTTGGCCTACTTCTGATACAGGAACATATTTTGTATCGCTTGTATTTCCAAGGGCAGCAATTGCTGCATCAGTATATGACTTTGATGAGGCTAAAGCTGTGGCTATAGCTGTTGTTATAGTTGTTGAAAAATTAGGATCGTCATTTATTGCTGCCGCTATTTCATTTAGGGTATTTAGCAGTGCTGGAGAGGTATCAACTAAATTTGAAATTGCTTGATTTACGTATGCTTGGCTTGCTATTGTATTTGTATTTACAGATAAGGTTATTGTTTTTGCTACGCTATCGTAGACCTTGTCTATTCCGCCTGTAGCAACAATTGCCGTTGCAATTGCAGCAATTGCTTCTTCATTATCGTATGTAGCTGTTAAGTTTATTTTTCTGGCCACATCGTCGTAAGCAACAGTTATATTTGTATGCGTTCCAGTGGTTAGCAGGTCTCCAACTAGATCCTCTACCTCTTCGGTATCAAGAATGTTGGTTTCTAGGGTTCGAACTTTAAAGTCTAGGGAGTTAGGGTTTGTGTCATTGGTTTTTCCAACTTTTGTCTCAAGGGCCTCAATAGCATCATTTGCGTCTGCATGCTGTTTAGCATGTGGGACAGCTAAAACCGAGTCAGTCGGCTGTGGGTTAACTAGAACGTCTAGGTCTGCTGGAAAATTTGTTGCCATATGGTTGCACCTCTTTCCTTATTATACCCTAAAGCTTATTAAGTTTTACCACTTACCTAGGGGGCATGTAGCCTTCTCAAGCTTTGTTTTTAAGTGCATTAAGCATCCACACTTTTTGCATTGCTTGGTGAGGGATATAAGTTCTGGACAAAACTTGCATATCTCATATCTTCTGTCAGCCTCTTCCTCTGTGGCGTATTCAGTTTTTGGATTTAAAAAATCCCAGGGCCTTACTTCTCTTTTGGTAAGATCTGTGTTTTCTATATCTGACATTTTATCCCCTATGCCTTTAATTATACCAAAAGACTTATTTTTAACATAGAGGTATCCATTTTTCTAAGTACTGTCCCTTTAATTCAGAGACTGGAAGAACCTGTATGCTTAGATATTTAAAATAGTCTAGATAAACAATCTTATTTCCCGCCTCAGAAATTATAATATCTCCTAGGCTTAAAGCAAGAGGGGTTTCATTAATCTTTATGTTAGAAACAGAATCTTCTAGGCATAGTATTCCAAACAAAGCTGGCTTGCTTGCGCTAGACTGATCGTGCCAAAAATCAGTGGGTGGCGATTCTAATAGATCACAGGAAAGATAATATCTATTGGTATCGTAGCTTAAGTTAAACTTATTACAGGATTCTTTTACTGCCCCTACAACATCTTTAAATATCTTATTAACTTGAATATCTGGAAAAGATAAAACGTTTTTGTTTTTATTTGGAAATACCTCTTGTGGTTTTTGTGTCATTCCTAAAATGCCAGCAACAGGAAATTGATATACAAGATCTTTCTTGTTTAATTCTGAGTAAAACTTTTCATATACCCCAGCAGCCTCTGTGTGGCCTACATGTATCAGTGTTTGTTTATTAGATCTGTATAGCAATCTTTCGTTACGACTCAATTTTACCACCAGGCCTTTCTTTAACCCAAACAAACGGGTAAACAGGATCTCTTGGTGGCAGAATGTCATCTACAGAAATATCAGACAATAATTCTTCTGGCTTCCTTGAAGGAATATATTCTCCGCCTGATCCATAAGCTCCAATTATTCCCTTTTGTGTTTTTAGGCTACTATCTGTAGTTGTCTCTACTATTATATCAAAAAGCTCGTACATAAGGGTTCTTAATATAGGACCACTAACTGCTAAAAGCCCCCTTTTTCTATAAACTGGATTTATGTAAACTCTGTCTACGGTTCCGTCATAATCCACAAGCAGATACATGTCTGGATAATTTTTTACAACACAACTTGAAACTATAACAGCTCCTTCTGCGTGATCGTTATTAAAATAAAACTGACACACCCATTTTGTTTGTAACAAAGATACTTCTGTTATCTGAAGCCACCACCCCGCAAGCTCTTTAGGCCAGGCTGAAAATACAGGCACTATCTTTTCATTAATTTTTTTCAGACTTATAATATTATATTGCGAAGGAATCATGTGTTAGCATTTTTTCAGTAAAGAACATATCGTAAGGTTCACAGTCTATTGATATGGTTTCATGAGCAACTTCTATTACTTCAAATAAGTCTACAATTTCCCAACTATTACTATCTAGGTCAAAGACATAATCTAACTGCTCAACAACTTCTTCAGACCTAATAAATTGAGTTATTCCATTTCTTTTTACAAGGATCCAGTGCCACTGTGAGAAGATATCGCCATTAATTACAACAGCCTTGTCTCCAATTCTCCTAGTTATTCCAACTATTTCTGTATTTACAATATTTAAGTTTGGATTATCACTTGTCCATGATAATGCTTCTTCGGTAACACCTTCAGATGGATTATATGGGAATCCTTCTAGATCTGCAGAAAGTAATATGTCACCTACATTTAAATTTTCAGCACGAACAAGTCCTGATGGAGTTCTAACTAAAGTAGATACCGAAACAGATTTTCCAACAGGTGGTCCAAGTGGTGGCAAATCTATTGGTGGAAAAGCTGGTGGATCTGCTGGTGGAGCTGCTGGTGGATCTGCTGGTGGTGCTGCTGGTGGATCTGCTGGTGGTGCACTTGGTGGAGCTGAAATTCCACAAAAACTGTATCCAAGGTATACGTCTGGGCATCCAGCCGTCCAAGATCTTTGATATGCGTTTCCATAACCTTGAGCGTTTACGTTAGTGCAATATGTTGGGGCATCTACATAATCACAATCTACTGGTGGGCCTGCTGGTGGGCCTGCAGGTGGTCCTGCTGGTGGACCTTGTGGTGGAACAGATGCTGCAGCAGTAGTAAAGCTTGTACTGGAAGACGCAGAAGATCCACTATAATTTGCATTTGCATATAGTGTTACGGTTACAGAGTAATTTGTGCCAGCAGAAAAACCACTTAGTAGTACTGGTGGGCCTCCCCCAGAGGATGCACTATTATTCGAAGAACCATTGCTAGCTGTAACGGTATATGAACCCCAACCGCTTCCTCCCCATGTTATGTAGGCTTGATCTTGAGTCCAAGCTTGGCCTGCTCCTGCGCCATACGCAATAACAGAACCTATATTTGGGTATGGACTTGGCGGCGGCGGTGGTGGTGGAGGCTCTACATAATTGTAATATCTAAATGGTATAGTCTCACCAATTTTAACAGTACTTCCGCTTGCAATTTCTTGATCTACAATTGACTGATTTAAATTTATATTTTGAATATCAGAGGCAGTTTCAGACCAACTCAGTCCAACTGATTCTAGGGCTGTTTTTGCTTGAGATCTACTTAAACCTGATAAGTTAGGCACGTTTACTTTTCTAATACCGACTCTCGATATCGAAATTCTTTTGCTAGATCTTCTTCTAGCCATTTTAAACGCTCAGATCGCCTAGGACAACCCAGGAATTTAATGCTCGTTTAATTAAAGTTGCACTACTCCACTGTGCACGTAATTTTAATCCAGGAGTAGAATTTGGAGTAAATCCATCTCCTGCTATAGTAACCTGAGAGGTTCCTGTTTGTAATATATCTACAGAGTATCCAATGGGAAACAAGTTAGAATCTGTTATTGTTATAGTTCCGCCTGCAGACATTTCAATAAGTCTTCCAGAATCTATTGGCGCAATAGTGTAACTGGTAGACTTAGAATTTATTGTTATCGAATCTTCAGATCTAACAGAAACTGATCCTGACATAGATGGATGATATTGACAGGCATAATATAAATTATCTGGGGCATTCTGCGGAAGCTCTACAATAATAGAACCATTATCTGCTCCAGCATTTGTTATGCCTTCAGAATAAACATTTGCTAACGAGTACCCGCCTGGCACTGTTTGAATCCAGAAAGGGTGGTTTGTAGCATTAACTACAATTCTGTACCGCTTGCCTTTTGCAAAGCTAATAGTATCGTTTAAAACTCCATTTACAAGGTATCCACCTGAGCCTGAATTAGTAATATAATAATCTACAGAAGGCTGTGAAATAGAAACTTTATTATCTAATGCTGTTTGGGTAGCAGTAGATATTGGCTTAACAGAGTCTGCCGTATTGTCTACATTTTCTAAGCCAATCATTGTTTTTGTAATACCGCTTACTGTTCCAGTAAATGTCGGTGAAGCAATAGGAGCTTTTGTTCCTAGTGCTGTTGTTATAGTTGCAGCGTATGAAGCATCATCATTAATTGCAGCGGCAATTTCATTTAAAGTATTTAATGCATCGGGTGCTGTATCTATAAGGTTTGATATAGCAGCTGTAATAGCTAAATTTCTGTTTGTTACTTCAGTAGAAATTGCAGAAGTAATTTCTGTGTCTCTTGCAATTGTTGCTGGGATTTGAGAGTCTGGAACAAAACCATTTAAATCAAGTTCTGCAACTCCTTCTGGGTTTCCCAATAAACTCATTGGAATATAACCAGTGGAAACTGTATCATCTAATGCATCAATTGCTGCATCAACATATAATTTGCTTGCAATAGTGCTGTCAACTGCAAGAGTGATTGTATTTGCAACATCGTTATAGGTTTTGGATACACCTGTTCCAGCAACTAATGCTGAGTCTATTGCATCTTGAGCAAGCTCTGTAATTTCACTTGGTATAACGCTTAAAAATGGAAGTGCTGGCCATAAACTTGTTCCATTTCCAGCTTTTATTTTATTTAGCGTTGTATCTAGACCTAGTTCTCCAGCTGCTAAAGGTCTTGTGGAAGAAGACCATTGAGATGAAGTACCTCTTCTAATTTTTATCGTTACTGATGGCATTATGCAGCACCGCCATCAACTACTCCTGGACTTGGAACTTCAACTGATTCTACAGAATAAACTGCTCCATCATATGTATGAATATGATCTAGTAGGCCTGTTATGGCACCGCCAACTGGGCTCCAAGACGAACCATCATAATATTTTAAAGAAGATTCAGCAGTATTAAAATAAATATCACCTATGCGTGGGTTTGCTGGATCTGTTGCTAGTGCTACTGCGTGTAAGGGAACTAATCTTTGAACTGACATTTAAAACTCCCTTATCCAGTAATTACGACTCTGTAGGCTCCACTTGCAGGCGCTGTTGCAAATCTTAGTGTAATTGTGTTTGCTGATGTACGCTCTACATCTGTTTCAACTAAAGCTTTTAGCCCTGCTGTTTCAAAAACTTGAACAGTAACATCATCTGATCCCAAATTGTGTGTTACAACAAGCGCTGTTAAATCTGAAGGGTTAGCAAGATTTTCTGCGTACTTTCTTGCAATTGCATGATAGTTTGTTCCATTATTTGTAAGTGTCCAGTTATCGCTTGTCTCATTCCATAGAACTTCAACATCTGCGCCATCGCCACGCTCTACACGAATTCCAGCATCTGCTGTTGGTGTTCCAGTATAGTCGGTATTAAGATTAATCTTATTATCAACAATATTTACCTGTGTAGTATTTACTGAGTTTATTGTTCCAGCTACGTTTAGGTTTCCGCCTACTGTTAAATTATTTGTAATGCTTACATCATCTGGAAGACCAATTGTTACTGTTGTGCCTTCTCCTGCTGTAGGGCTTACTGTTACTTCATTAGCTGTTCCTGTAATGTTTGCAACATAATCACCAGTTGTTTGGCTTCCAAGGTTTACATTCTTAACACTTACTGCACCGTCTGTTACGGTAAAATCTGTTGTAGCAAAAGAAGCAACACCACGGTTTGTAGTTGTTGCAATTTCTGCATCTACTGTTAGTATGTTTGCTACATCATCATATGTTACATCTATACCTTCGCCTGCATTGATTTGTCCAGCAACAATATCTTGAACACGCTCAGCGTTTAATGTTACTGCTCCTGATGTTACTGTAAAATCTGTTGCGTCAAAGCTTGCAACGCCTTTATTAGTTGAAGTTGCATCTTCTGCTGATACTGTAACTGTATTATTTGTTACAGCTACGTCAATTCCTTCTCCGCCAGCAACAGTTAATGTGTCAGTTAATAGATTAACTGTATCTGTTCCAGTGTCTCCTGCTATTGAAAGGTTTGTTGCTACGTCTGCTTCGCTTGCTGCGGTTAAACGACCTTGTGCATCTACGGTAAATGTTGGGATCTTTGTTGTTGAACCGTATGAGCCAGCAGTTACTGTAGTGTTATCTAAGTCTATTGTTGTTGTGCCTGCTGCATCGTTGTATGTTGATGTTAGACCAACTCCGCCAACGATTGCTGAACCAATTACATCTTGAATAACCTCTGTAGAACCAGACATTGGCATCCATGGACCATTTGGAGAGGCAAGTCCATTGTAGTAGTACATTGTATTATTGCTTGAGTCATAATAAATCTGACCCGCTACTGGATTGGATGGTGCTGAACTTAAATTCTGAATTCTTGCATTGAGCAGCTCATTCTTGTTGAGGTCAATGTTGGTTACAAATAATCTTGCCATTTTTTATTCTCCTTTAGGACAGGTACGCTGTCCCTGAAAATGGTTGTGCCATTGTCAGTGTAATCTGGTTAATACTATTATAGTCTATTCCCGTTTCTAATATGTCGCCTGCAGAATTTTTGATAGTCACATTTGGATTGTATCCCAAATTATGTGTTATCTGAAGGCTATATATTCCATTTACTGGACCTGTTACTTGATTGATCAACCAAGGGTAAGTCAATGTTCCAGCTGTTAGGAGGTAGTTTGCTGCTCCGACCCATGTAAAGTCTGAGGGCTTTGGACCATAAAATCTTGTTGTGTTTTTGTCGTAATAAAAATCGCCTTCAAGACCTAGTGTTTCTGATGGGGCACCTAGGCCATTTAATATTGTTTTTCCTCTTGGTCCTTGAGGGCCAGGACTGGAAATAACTACATCATTTACGACTTCTGTTACTATTACTTTTTCTACTGTCATACTGTCACCGACCTACTTAGTGCTAAAAAGCCTTCAAGTAATTTTATTTTATTTCCGTTGCTATCTGTCACCATAAGATCATAGGCTGATTTTGGATAGAATAGTTTATTTGTCTGTGCTGGTGTCATTTTAATTGTTAGTTTTCCAGCAGTCGGATCTATTGAAATTCCATTTGATAGATTAGGGGTAGTTAATGTAAACGCTAACTTTGATCCGCCTTTTGTGTCTCTAACCTGAAGTTTTGCAGAAGCACCGACTAGACTTATCGGTAAGTCTTGGTTGTCTCTATATTCTACAACAAAAGAAAATGTTGCATTTTGGTCTACTTCAAAATTTTTAACTGCTGACATAACATCTCCTAAAATAGGAAAACTCCTGTACTTATTTTAGCACAGGAGAGTCCCTAATTCGATATTAAATTTTTACTTTGCTACGAATCCGAATTCCTTGTTACTTGGGCTTAGAGCCTTAAGGATTACTGGTGCAACAGCTGCTACGCCACCTAGAAGAAGGTCTCTTGGATTTGTATTTCCAGTCATATATAGAGCAATTGCTGCTGAAAGAAATGCACGAGCATATGTTCCAAGCGCTGCTAAAATTTGTTCTGTCATTGTTACCTTTCCATCTTTGTTTAAATCCGCTTTATCGAATTTAGCCATATTATCATCTCCATTTTGGGCGGGGTGCCCAGAATTTTGGGGAATATCCCCAATACTATAATTCTACCACATTAAGCAGATATGTCTACAAGCTCACAATTTCCATCTGAGCTGCAGGCAAGGGTGGCATTAGTAGATGTGCCATCCTCTGTCTCATAAAAAGATAAATCTTCCCAGCGAATATCTTTAGGCATCTTTGCAACAAGTGCATCGTATTCAGCCTTATCTACTTCTTGATATGGAGCCTGCTTGTATGAGTGATCTGAGTGTGGAAGGAATGAAATTCCAGACACTTCGTCAAAATGCTTATATACCCATGCTCCTACTTCCATCCACTCATCTTCTTTTACAGAAACTGTAATTGATGGCTTATGCTCACACCATGCACGTTGGTAAACCAACCAAATGTTAAGGTGCTCAATAGCTGTTAGATCATTTCTGACAATTGCACCCTCTGGTGCCTTTACTGGGAATGAAAATACGTATGTATCGTTTGGCTTCATTACATCATCTTCTACTGGAATCCCCACCTCTTTAAGGAAGGTAGAAATTGGATCTCCCTTTGAACCACGAACAGTTCTAATATAGTATGGAGAATGCCAAGCATGCATTCCTGAAGATACCCCGACCAATTGAGACACTGTTCCAGAAGGCTTTACACAAGTAATAGCGGCAGACTCAGGAATCCCAATTTTCCCAGCCTCTTCTTTATTCTTTGCTCTTGCTGCTTCTCTAAGGGTCATCAAGAATGACTCTAGTGCAACCAAATCTTGTTTGCCTGACATAAACTTATGCCCAAACTGTCCAGTCAAAGAAACTCCTAGTAAGCGTTCCTCTTCTGTGTTATCTTTCCAAATCTTACGTAGATACTTAAAGTCTGTAAGAGTGGACTGCCAGGTTCCAAGAATAGTTGCTAGTTCTACTTTACGTTCAATATCTTTCTTTGTATCATTTTCACGTAGTACGACTTCTGAAAGATTACAAAACTGGTAAGGACGTAGAATAATCTCTGAACACGGGTTAGTTCCATAGTGTATATCTGGATCTCTTCTTCCATACTTGGCTGCTTGGGCTTGAGCTGCGGCCACATTGTATATGCCTCGTTCTCCTGATTTTGAATCATATAGAGATTTCCATTCTGCAATAAATTGCTCCATCTCTGGCTTGCGTGAATACGCAACAGAGTTATTAGACAGGGCACGTTGTGGGCTTGCTTCCCACCAGTTACCTGACTTTGCCTGCGCCATTTCAATATCATTAATATTAGAAAGAGAAATCATTGCTGAGCGACGAACTCCTCCTACAACAACTACTTCACCAATCTTGCACATAATGTCGTGGCATTCGATTGGCTTTAGGTTTCTTCCTGTAGCATTCTTAAACTTTGCAATTGTAAAATCAAACAAGTTAATAAGTGGCTGTGGGCCTGAAGATCTTCCACCCATTGTCTTAAGTCTTGCTCCTGCTGGTCTTACCTTAGAAACATCAATTGCTGGAATCTGTCCAGACCAAAGTAGTGCTAGCAACTCACGGTATGCTTTAGCCCAGCCCTGCTTTGAGTCTTCTACTGTAATAACTGTAGTTGACTTCTCTAAAGTTTCTGGGACGGCAGGAAGCTTATTGATGTACTTATACTCAACAGAGAATCCTACACCTGTACCGCACATAAGGATATACATAGTCTCATCAAATGAACGTGGTGAATCAACTGGTAAGAAAGCACAGTTATATCCAGCTACATTATCTCTTTCTAATGCTGCTCCTGAAGTCATAACAGAACGCATTGATGGCATAACATTTCGTTCAAAGACGAACTCTTTTAATTCCGCAACAAGCTTCTCATTTGGAATATAATTATGGTTCTTTTCTAGATGGCCAAGCATGAAGTTAAAATATCTATCTACTGTTTCACCCCAAGTCTCACGACGATTATCTTCTGATATCCATCTTGCATATCTTGATAACGCAATGAAATTTTCGTATGGGTTTGCAATAGTCTTAGACATTTTATAATACCTTTTTCTCCGCCTGGCGGTTAATTTAAATTTAGTGTGAAGATCCTATTCTACCAAAGAACAGTTAAAAGGGGAAGTCCTAAGAAAATTTTTCTACTAAATGTTGAAAGGCTTTCTTAGTCAACTGATCCCAATTATAATCTTCATGTATTTTATCTGCTTGAGCAAAATAATATCCCGAATAGCCTTTATAGTCAATAGATACATCACGCATTAACTGTTCTAAATGTTTTGCATCTGGTTTAAACATTTTTCCAATGTACTCATCTCCTACAGATTTAGGCAAAGTCTCATCTGTAAGTTTAGATTTTAATTTGAGTGGTCCCATATAGTCCACATAGTGAGACCAATCATATGTCGATATGATTGGCATACCTGTTGCTAAACCTTGAAGCGGGATGAAACCAAAACCTTCTCCCCAAGTAGGGTATAACAAAACATGATGGCTATGATACAAAGAAACAAGATCTGTTTCTGATAACTCTTCTGTAATTAAAGATATATTGCTATGTGCCATTTCTGGACTCATAAACTGATTATGATTATCGTATACCCTAGTAGTATTAAACTTATGAGCTTTAATTGTTAAATGATAGTTTGGATTTCCGCCGAATAGATTAATAAAAGTATCTACTGCTAGTTGTCCGTCTTTTCTTGGAGATGGTTCTCCTATGTGTAAAAACTTAAGAGGTTGCCCTTCTTTTAAAACTCTGCGCTTTGGCTTCCAAATTTTTTCTATACCATGTGGGTAAACATATATTGGCTTTGTAACACCGTTGTCTTTAAATACTTGTGCACACCAATCTGATGTCGCCCAGACTTCATCACAAAAATTAAATCTTTCAACCCAGTCGGGTCTCATGGAAGTTGATTCCCACGGAGTGTATCCAATCTGATATTGATTTCTATGTAGCTTATAGTGGTGAGGTTGAGTAAAGTTTAATTGAACAGTAGATTTAGGGTTAGCAAAAGATACAGCATGTCCTAAATTATTTAAAGAATTAACAATATTTTTTCCTGCATAGCCAAAGCCAACAGCAGGATCTAGCCCCGCTTGAATAGTATAATAAGATATATCCATGTTTTCTTTCTAGTTGACTGGCTTGACAGGCTTATCCTATCAATGTTATGATTGTAGTTCGTTATCTCTAGAGGAGGAAATGCCAATGGAGAAAATAAAACAACAGGTTAGTGATTTGGCTCATAATCTGGTTACAATAGTAATGATAACATTATTTATGTTTCCAGTCCAGCCTACACAAGCCTTAGTAGTAAAACCTTTAGTGAAAACTGAAGCCCAACTAAAGCAAGAAGTCTTGGATAAGTTTAGTAAAGCAATTTACAAGCCATCTGAGATGCTTACAGACGAAGAGCTAGTATTACTACTCAAGACTGTAGGATTCGAAGGAGTAGGCCTTAAGAAAGCCTGGTCCATAGCAAAGCGAGAATCTAATGGAAGACCGCTTGCATATAACGGGGACAGAAGTACTGGAGATAGTTCTTACGGAATATTCCAGATAAACATGATTGGAAATCTTGGTCCTGAAAGACTTGAGAAATTCAAACTAGAGAGTAACAGAGAGTTATTCGACCCAGTAACAAACGCAGAGATAACGTATTATATGACCAATGGCGGTATAGATTGGTCGGCTTGGAAGGGTATGACCCCAAAAGCTAAGGAATGGCTATTGCAATTCCCGATTGATCAGAAAAAGTAGGTCAAATGCAGATACAATATGTATCTAAGTACATAGCCTTATCAGAAGAGGGCCTTGTTCCTAGACTTGAATGTCCCATGGATCAGGGCTCTCTTCTATGTAACTTAGATTTAGAAGATAACATTTATTTATACTGCCTCTCCTGTGATTACAAGAACTACATAGGCCTAGAGGTATACGAGAAATTAGTGAAAGAAGTCAACAATGTCTGAACATGGATGTAGTAATTGCAATTGTGGTCAAGGACTGCAAATTAAAACAAAAAGTGCGTCGGCGGAAGAAGAGACCTTTTCTTCATATGAATTTGAATCAAGTGTCCTATTAGAGAAAGACTCTATGGGAAGAGAAATATTTTGGAACGATATGGGGAGACCATAATGGAAGAAAAAGAACCATCTAGAAATCTAGAAGACAACCTACCTATGGTGAATTATATAATGCTTCACCGTATTTACGATATGCTAACAATTATGGCAAATGGAGTAGATCCTGAAAAGACGGCTAAGATGATTGATTATCATGAGCAAGGATATCTACTTGGACCTGAGCCATCATTTACCCCGTCTGAAAATCCTGTCAACTAGAATGCTTGACATATAAAATATTCCATATTACAATTAAGATGTGTAGGTGACGGCAGCAATGTCTCCCTATATAATGTGTAGCAATACACTAGAAAGTCCCAATCGGATCCGCCTCTGATTGGGATTTTTTCTTATATAGACAATTAGGACATATAGTGCATATAGTGCGAAAAAAAGTGCGCCGAAAATAAGAACACCATATTTAAATATAGAGTATAATTATATTATGCCTAGACATTTTTCTAATTTATGGAATAGTCCTAAGAGTTTTAATAAGAAGGATATTAGCGTCGAGCAGAAAATAGATAATATTATTCAAAAGATCAAGTTTAAGATCTGGAGCATCTTTAAAAAATAGCCCTCATACGCCCTCTACGGGGGTTTTCCAGCCCTAACGGGTCATATTTGGTATCTCCGATACTTGAACCCTTAAAAGGGCGGGAGAAAAAAGATTAGGGACTTTACCCTATAGATATAACATACGTTTATTTAGCTATATACACCAATGAGTAGTATGCACCAAGGATGATTAGTAATGACCATAGGAATGATTTAGAACTGTTCATTGTCTATATCTTCATTTAGGTCAAAATCAAAGAAGTCTTCTTGCTTTCCCGCCCAATTTAAGAATCTAGACATAGCAAGACCTGAGAAGACTGCTGTCGCAGTTAGAGTAATTAAAGCAAAGATCTTTTTCATATGTTTCCTGTCATATATGCAATTAAAAGAACCACTACTGGCCCAAATATAATTGTTGCCTGTAACCAATTCATTTACAGTTACAGTCTTTCTTTTTCATCTTCCACCACATCCAAATATGGTGAGCTGCCATGAGACCCATAAGTATCCACATTACTTGCATTTCAGTTATTCCTGAACCTGTGGCTAATACTATATTCTCGTGGTCATGCATTTTCTTTATTTTTCATAATATACGCATATTCCATGCCATGTGCCATGCAGTATCCAATAGATGGATCATCTTTTCTAAATACAAATGATGGCAATGGGCATGTGTGTGCAGAACATCTATTCATAAATATATTATACCATAATCCTAGTCAACTGTAATATTTAATGCATGATCTGAACAGTAATATATCATCTTACCTTCTAGAGTTAACTTAGATGTATATGAGATCTTGTCGCAATATGTACAAAAGTTCATGATGCCTTCTTTCCGTGCTTTCTCATATGAGTTCTTACTCTATGACAATTTGAGCAAACTATTTCGCATTTGGCTATTTCTTCATCCAGACGTTTCTTAGATAACGTATTAATTAGTTCCGCCACATTTGAATGCTTTCGCCCACGGACATGATCAAAGTCCATCATATAATAGGGATATGAAATCTTACAATCCATACAAGGATTCTTTTCTTTAAGATCTTTTAAATACTGCGCCAGGAATTCTTTTTGTTTCTTGATCGATATCTTCTCTGGAGACATACCCCTATTATATTACATTATGTTTATTAAATTACTTCAGTTGTGCTAAAAAGTTCTCTCTCCATTGAGATCTGTTGAACTTGTCCCTGATCCAACTTTGCTGTTGCTTCTTCTTCTGATCCCGCAATTACTGCTACTCTTACTTTTACATCGTATTGATATACATTGAATGTCATATTAATCCTAGTCGACTACTTTATAGATTCTACTAAATGTTAGTAAAATATTTTTTTAGAAGTATAGCTTCTATATTTGTTTTTATCTTTTTAATGATAACTTCCAGAATTTGAGCATACAACCCCTATACCCCTTTTATGATTTCTAAAAGAGAACCCCGAAATGATCAGAGTATAAATCCGCCATTCATCGGTTGAACCTATAGTAGGCCTAGCTATTATCTGAAAGTAATTGTATAATACAACTTCCGTCATCATCGCACTTGGAGTTTAACCCCTTGATATTATCTCCGAAAACTGTCCAAGGTTTACAGTATAGCATTTGGGATTTTCGTAAGTCAAGGATCCAGAGAATATTTATTTCCCGCCCCCGTTTTGAAATTTGAGAAAATGTTAATATATTTTTAATATGTATGATACACACTATTTTTAATGTCCGATTTGTCCGATAGTGCGCCCATAACCCTATAATCTTGAGCGTGAGTGTGGTGTAACTCACAAAAATAGTTTGCGAATACTAGCGAGTAACCCCCCTAAATGTCAGTCCCCCCTGCTAGGATTATAGTATAAAGAAAATCAAGAAAGGTTCTTGATAAAGAAAGGAAAACAAAATGTTTTCACTAAAATACACAGTAGGCTTAGGCTCTACTACCCTCCTAGTTCCTAGCGAGGAATACGCTAACGAGTATCTAGACCTAGTCTCACAGACTAGAGTTATAGATACAGTAACTCTAACCGAGTTACCTAACTACAAGCCTAGCAAGCGTGTAGTAATTGCTACTACTAGAAGTTGGGAGTAATCTAATGAACGATTATCTTGATTATATGGACGAAATCTACGAGGAACTCGTAGAGGAGTTCGGACACGAAATCGAGTCCGTGTGTGACCATAATCACACTAACGCCTAACGGCGTGTCGCTATACAATGTCGGCGCTATGCGCTACAATTCCTACTATAACTACTAACGAAAGAAGAACAGATAATGACTATCACTTATACACTATGGCAAGGCTCTCAACTATTAGCCGTTAATCAAAAGGCTAATAAGCCCGAAGAAATCTTAGCGGTAATCGCTGAACTAAATAAACTCGGTAAGGGTTTCACTTATAACATTAGAGAGGTAGAGGTAAAGTAATGATGACTAAATGGGATACTATCCAAGCAGATGTAGCAGACGCTTATGTCTATCTTGATGAAGAAGAAATGTATAACAAGGCATTAGCAGAAGGCGCAATAGACCTTGATGCTGATGACTTTGATGAAGATGAATTACACAAGGCACTTACACTAGATTGGAATGACTAATGACTATAAACGGATTTGAGTTATACATAACAAGCGAATACGGATTTGAGTTTGATAGTTTCTTAGGGTCTATCTACTTACCTTGGCACACTATCCTAATCACTACCGCTTTAGTAATCGCCTATAAGATTTATAAGAGAAAGAAGAATAAGTAATGACTACTAATCGCCTACTAACTACCGCCGTTCAATTACTACTAGCGGGAGTAACTATTCCGCTACTAATCGCCGTAATCAAAGACCTAAAAAATGGGGGACTAAATGAGTAAATCACAATTAGAAAAAGATTTAGAAATCAAAGAAAGTTTTATAGATTTACTAAATGACATTTATCCAACTGTAAAGATTGGTTACTCAACTTTTACACCCGCCGAAATTCTAGAGTGTTGCGATCCCGTTGCGTTTGCAATCGGATTAGTAGAGCACCAAGATTATTTAGCAGAATTAGAAAATGAATAAATAAAAGCGGCGTGTCGGCTTGACAAAGTCGGCAGCTGCCCCCATCTTTTGTGGGCAGTTATCCACAGGTTTATGCACAGGTGTGGAAAACCCTGGAAATTTGAGCGTAAGTTATCCACATGACCTAAATCACAAAAATAGTTTTCCGACACGCCCGAAAAAGGGGTCAAAATGTCAGTGGTCTATGATAGGATACTAGTATCAAGATTAAATAAGGTTTTAATCGTTAAAAGAAAGGTGGTCTTAAATGACTACACTAAATGAAACTCTATTCTCTACAATCGTTCACGATTACCATAATGGCGGAGTAAAATCCTCTTATGGTTTAGATTCTTACACACGCAAGGAATTGCTTGCGTTTCTTATCCGTTCTACTAAATGCAATTGCATAAATTGCCTTTAAGAAAGTAGGTCTAACTAATGACTACTCTTTATCCTCTCCGCTCTATTTGCGGAAAATCCGTTTCATATGTCGATGCATATGATATCAACTTTAATCCTAATGGTGCTATTTGTTGCGATAATTGCAACTCAATTTTAATTTGCCGTAAGGCGTGGGATTTTCTTTATAAAGGAGAAAATAAATAATGAATAAATGCGATTCTTGTAAAAAAGAAACTACACAATTTGTTACCGATGATGGTGAATATTATTATCCAATTTGCGGGGAGTGTTACTAATGGAAAAAGATATTTTTGGATTTGCTGACGCAATAAATTTGGATCATCTAAATTTAGAGCAACTAAAAGAATTAGAAAAACTTTTAGAAAAAATTAAATAAACACGGCGTGTCAGCTTGACAAAAGCTGATGCGCCCACAAGGGTGCGGCGTCGGGCGTGTCGTTACGGAAATGTTATAAAAAACCCTGAAAATTACGGCGTGTCGATTTGACAGACAAATCGGACATTTGGTGTGACGTTTATCACATTGGCCGTGTGATGCTTATCACATTCCCCACGCTCCACATATTGAGACAAACCCTTGCCAAATTGGAAAATGTCAGTCCGTTCGTGTATAATGTCATCTATAACAACAACGAAAGAGGTGGCAGATGTCAGCGAACGTCTACTCAGTCCAGTCCCTACTAGTGGGAACAAACTACTACTCAAACACTTTGCAGGGTGAAATTATTTCTGCAGAGGTTCACCCAAAAGCCGTATGGTATGACGGGTGCGAAACTTACTTGGTGGAAATTTCACCGAATAGCGGATACGGAACAAAATTCCGAACAGTCGCAGTAAAAACTCCATAAAATAAAATCGAAACAGGGGCAGTTTAGAGAGTGTTCTCGCCCAATGTCGTAAGTAAGAACTCTCACCAATTTTTTCAACGAAAGGAAAACTATAAATGGGATACATTGAAATTTTTAGAATGAATGAAGAGGGTGCGGGCTGGGTAGATTTATCCGAAGCAACTCCAGATGAATTATTCAACATCGAATTAGGTCTACTAGAAGAGGGGGCGTTCGAATGAACTTAGAAGAATTCAAAAAACACGTGATCGCACAACGTGAGGCAAGCAAGGCAGAAGCCTTGTCAGTGCTATCTGCTACAATTACCAAAACAAACGAAAGGGAAAACCTAAATGGCTAAAATGAAAGAATACATAGAAATAATCGCAGCGAATTGCGATGAATGCGGTGGCGCAGGATTTTTATTCTGGGGAACTGAAAATAATTATGACGTAGAGCCTTGCTCTTGCGTTGATGAAATTTCTGATGAACTAACACTAGATTGGATAAATAACTAATGTATAAAATAACTTGCGCCTATGATAGCAACGCTCCCCACTGGTCTGCCGAATATGAAAATGAATATGGTGCGTGGGAAAACTTTTTCTTATTCACCGACTGGGGAATGGCTAACGAATACTCAACTGTAAATCTATACACGCCAACTGGCAAATGCTATACAAAAGTTTTCTATCGTAGTGGAATGGTGGCAGTAAAATGATGACACGAAAAGATTATATTGCAACGGCTGAAATTCTAAAGTATCTCAGCAATAAAGTTCACCCCGCTGTTTTTTCTAAAACTGTTCACGACTTTGCGGAGATGTTCGCAAAAGATAATGAGCGATTTGATGTAACACGATTTCACGAAGCGAGTGGGTATAATGTTCCTAACTTCACTTCAAGATAAAGTAAAACGCATTCAGGAATTGCGTCGCAGTAATGCGGCGCAACCTGTTCGCAATAAAAAAAAATACACACGCAAAATAAAACATAAAAATAAATATTCAGAGTAATGCATAAATATGCGGCGCCCACAAAGCTACGGGGTCGGGCGTGTCGTTAAGGGTGTGATCTAAAACACCCTGAAAATTTGCGTGTCGATTAGTAAATGTCAGTCTAACCTGCTATAATTCCAATATCTACTAACGAAAGAGGTCCGTAATGGAACTATTTACTGTCGCTTGCTTGAACTATGAAATTTGTGGTGCTCAAGAAACTTTCGATTCAATTGAAGAATATGAAATCTATGGTGATGACTATACCTGCGCTGAATGCTATGACGCTGAAGAAATGGAATTCTATGAACTAACTGGCTGGGCTGATTCCGACGCTCTTGCGTCTGCTGGCCACGGAATGGATGAGGATTACTAATATGTCAGAGGTCCAAGATATAATTACCCCTATGAAACTAAAACGTTCTAATGATAGAAAGGTGGCTAACCTTGTCACAAAAAATGGAAAGCAGGCCGCAATTGCTAACACGTTCGGATTACCCGCAGGAAAAGATTTTTCATGTCCTGGCGCTACGTCTATCTGCGAGACTGTTTGCTATGCAGGCAAATTGGAAAAACTCTTCAAGGGAGTAAAAACTAATCTTCTTCACAATTGGGAATTGTTACGCAATGCAGACATGGAGACCATGTATCAATTGCTTAATGAAATGATTATTGACTTTAAAGCCGATTGTGTAAAGAAAGACGCCCCTATGTTATTCCGTATCCACTGGGACGGAGATTTCTTTAATGATTTCTATACTTATGCCTGGAAGAATGTAATCAATGAGCACACCGATGTTCAATTCTGGGTTTATACACGTGTAAAGTCTGCAGCGCTTATTCTTAAGGATGTTTCTAATCTATCTCTTTACTATTCTACCGACGATGAGAATAAAGAAATCGGCCACGAACTAAAAGTAAATGAAGGAATTCGCCTTGCATACTTAGGGAAGACATTCGCCTTAACCGAAAGCACAATGAAAGAATTGACGGGCAAGCCTGGCGCTAAGTGTCCTGAAAATATGAAATCAATTCCACTAATTAGCAATGCAGGTTCTGCGTGTGTATCGTGTGGCTTGTGTGTTTATGGTAAAGCGGATATTAGATTTTCTGCGAGTAAAAAATAATGGCGGATCTATTAGGTGCCATGCTAGGTGGCGGATTAATGACTGTACTTTTTTTGCCCGTCCCTATAATAATTTGGATGATATTTAAAAGCATGTAGCGGCGTGTCGGCTTGACAAGATCAAGCTGGCCCGCAAAGGTGCGGGGTTATCCACAGGCTTACGGCAGTTATCCACAATGCCCTGAAAATGTGAGTATTATCACAAAAGCTGCGACACGCCGAGGATGGATTAGGTAATGTCAGTGGCTAATGGTAAAATACTCTTATTCCAACAACGAAAGGTAACAAATGTCAAATCTAATGAAAGTTCCACACACAGTAGTATTCGAGGCAATTATTGACTTGGATAAAATCCCTGCAAACTTATTGCCTGCGCTAATTGCTCTTGATGAGAAATCAATTCAGCAAATGTGCAAGGAAGCAACACTACACGCACTTGGTATGTCTAATGTATTACCACTTGCTAATGAAAATAACACTTGGGCTGAAGTAACTATTGCGGAAGGAAACTAATAATGGGATACACAACTGCGTTAGCACTAGAAGAAGAATTAGGACTAGAAGCGGGATTAGCAATTCACTTGCAGGGTAATCACTACCCACCCGTTCCCGTATCAATGGTGCAACCTTGCATAGATGCTATTGATGCGTTCTATGATGAGGAGTATAGTCGAGAGATTAATCTTCCTGAAGGTATCACTTGGCGAGGTCAGACTTCCTGCCCTGCGTCTGCCATAGTAGATGCTCACCACTTAGAAGCGTGGCTACCTCAATACGAGGACTAGAGATCAAGATAGGCGTGTGAGATTACTCACACGCTTATCATCTCAAATAATAAGATTGGGGTAGAAAATGTCAGACCCCTTTGCTATAATAAGACCCTAACAAGAAAGGAAGCAAAATGACAATAGATAACAAAGTCTATCAGGTCGGTGATTTATTCACTACCCTGAAGTCTAAGGAAACAGGAGTAATCAAAGAGATTATTCCTAACGCATCTGGCTCGGTGCGAGTTCGTCTGGAAACAGACAACGGAGAACGCTGGACAACAGTTCTTGCCGATAGCCTAGCGTAATAAAACGGCAGGGGGGTTGTCAGACCCCCCTGCTATAATACTCATACCAACAACCAACCAACGAAAGGTAATAAAATGAGCAGACAAATCACAGTAAAGGTCGCAACGACCAAAGTAATCAAGGCACTAGAGGCAACTCTTGCTAAACTAGAAAATGATTACAACACACAGGCAACAAAGGAAGCAAAGTTCGGCAAGGCGCAAGAAGCGTGGCGCAAGGAAATTGGCAAGTGGGCTATCGCTAACTTCTCAAAGGCTGAGAACCTTCGCACGAACTATCGCTCTTGGAACAACTCTCTCAATGTTGATTTTGACATCATCACAAAGGAAAGCGATTTCCCTAAAGAGCCTGAAAAGGATTTTGAGGTTATCCATCAGCACCAGTATCGTGAGATGAAAGAGGACATCACAAATGCCCTAACAATTCTCAAGATGACAGATGAGGAAACAGTAAATGCTTCTACTATGAAGCAGATTGCTAAGTATCTCTAAATAGGTTTTGGGGGGTTAGCACACAAAGTCTAGACACCTGAACCCAAACGACCTGAGTAAGTCGCAAAACTGCTCAACCAACCAACTACCGAAAGGAAATAAAATGTCACCAATTCTAGATACCGCTAAGGGTCGCTTCTACCGCAAGGGAGATGTATTCACAACTGGCAAATCAGGAATTACTGGCACTATCACAGAAATCGTTTCTATTCGCCCAACACTAACTAAACTAGGGCTGAATACAGAAAATGGTCTGCGCTGGGCTATGGTAAAAATCGGCGCATAATCTAATGGGGGCTAGACAAAATCTAGCCCCCAATGTTATAATTCTTATTCCTACTAAAGAAAGAATAAAATGAAAAATCGTTATCGTGTAGAAATCTATGACGCAAACAAAGCAAATGATGTAACAATTTATTCAGAGCAAGGTGTAGATAGAGATTATCTAACTGAATTAGTTTTTTCTAATTTGCGTAAGTTCCACGGAAGAGTAAATGCTTACGTGTATGACAATGTAAAAAAGAAAAAGGTTACAGCAATGTTCCTTGATGAAAGTATAACTAATAAGTTCAAAGCAATTTAAAGTAGTGGCGGGATCTTGATCGGTCCCGCCGCAGCTTTGCTAATGTCGACAATGCCCGCAAAGGTGCGGGGTTATCCACAGCCTTACGGCTACCTGTGGAAAAACCCTGAAAATTTGTGAGATTACTCACACGGATCAATTCGGACATATTGTAACTAACCATTGATAATGTCAGACCCACCTGTTATAATAAACCTAACAACAAACGAAAGGTAAAAAATATATGGCTCACAATCTCGAAATGGAAAATGGCGAAGTTGCTTTCGCTCTCCGTGGCGCACCTGCTTGGCACAACCTTGCAAACCGCATCTTTGCAAAAGATGAGGAAGTTACAACTCAAACAATGCTAGATGAAGCAAAACTTTCTAATTGGAATGTTCGCTTATCTCCATTGACCGACCACATTTCAGAATCTTGGAATGATGTATCTCAGGCATCTCTTGTCATTCGTGATAACCCATTCAATAAGGGTGTAGATGTTCTCGCAACTGTTGGCAAGCGTTACAAGCCTGTGCAGAATGAAGAACTATTTGCATTCGCTGATGCAATTCACGATGCCAATGCTGATTGCCGTTGGGAATCTGCTGGCTCACTAAAAAAGGGTAAAGTTGTTTTTGGAACTGTAGATATTCCACGCACAATGGTTCTTGACCCACAAGGCGCTAATGATGAAACTAAACTTTATCTTATCGTATGGACATCACACGATGGTTCTGTTGCTGTTCAAGCAGCCGTTACTCCTGTTCGTGTTGTATGCCAAAACACGCTAAACCTTGCAATGAAGAATGCTAAGCAATCTTTCAAGATTCGCCACACGCAATCTGTTGAAGGTCGCATTCAAGTTGCTCGTGAAACTCTTGGGCTTGCTCTTGGATACTTTGATGAATTCGAAGTTCAAGCAAAAGCACTTTACTCACAAGCAATCACCGATGCTGAATTCTCTAAGTTGATTCAGACAATTTATCCTAAGCCAGATAAAGATGCAGCAAAAGTTGCGCTAACTAAGTGGGAGAACAAGGTTGTTCTACTTGATGACCTTTATCATAACTCACCAACTAACGCTACAATCAAGGGAACAAAGTGGGGTGCGTTCAATGCACTAACTGAGCGCCTTGACTATTTCCGTTCAGGTCGTGGCAATTCTGAAACACTTATGGCGGGTGCATCAGGCTTTGACCCAATTCTTACCGCAGAAAAAAATAAGTTGTATCGAATGGTTGCAACTTTCTAAATAATAAAAATCCTAGGCAAGATTTAAAACTGCCTGCAAGATCTCTTAGCTCAGTTGGTTAGAGCGCTACCCTGTCACGGTAGAGGTCACGGGTTCAAGTCCCGTAGGGGTCGCCAAATAGATTTGTCGACAATGCCCGCAGTATTGCGGGTGTGATTTTAATCATACGGGGATCATAAAAAAAGCCCTGGAAATCCTTGTAAATGTCAGTGGGGTCCGCTATAATACTCACATGATGACAACCAACGGAACTAAATATACATTCGTCTGCGACCCAGATGAATGCGACACATTAATCGAAGTAACCTGTGTTTCAGGATTCGATTTCCCTAATGGTGTGATTAAACACACATGCCCTTGTGGTAGAGAAATGTCATACATCTCTGCTACAATACTCTCATCAACAAACCAAACGAAAGAGGAAAAAATGGAAGAGACAACAACACCTGCAGTAACAATTCCCGATACATATAACCCAAACCTGTTGGTTACCTACAAAGTAATCCGTGGTTATTCTGACCCTGAATATGCAACCGATAAGGTTACATCAATTGAATGGGACCTACACAATGCCCGTCAAGCACAGAAGCACAATGGCGTTCTTCAAGATAAGATTAATACAGTTAAAGATATTATCACTGAGGCATACGCCGATTCAGAAGACCAAGATACACTACGTGCAATTGCCGAAGCGCTTGGCATTGAACTAGTTCGAGAAGTTCTATTCACCGCAACTCTTGAAGTTAGCGGAACATATACATACAATGTATTAGATTCAGATTATGAATTGGACCTTGATTCAGAAGTCACAGATGCTCTTTACGCCGATTCAAATAACGGTAACATCACAATTGATGACACCGAAGTTTGCCACGTAAGGGAAGCGTAATGTATTTTGAGTTGACTGCTCCCGATAGGCTATCTCTTGAGATGGCTTATTGGGATGCACAAATCACTGGACTCGACCCTGAGTTTATGCCACCGTTGACATTCAATGTTGGAACTGGTAGTATAGAGAAAGTAAGTCGCATTCGTGACAAGTATAATTTAAAAGAATCATACTGGTCAGATAGAGAAGCGACAGGATATAAGGAGAAATAATGTCAGATTACAAAGATGGTTTTGATGACGGGTATAAGTTTGCTCGTGAAGAGATGATGGAAAGACTATCAGAGATTGATATTAACGATATCGATACTTGGATTCTTGACCGTCTTTGTGAAATGATAGAAGGCGGGAAACTATGACAACCGAAGACTTAACACGATGGATCGGCTGTGATCAATGCGGTACAGCTCAAGCTAAGTATCTAATTAAACTAGTAGACGGTGAGCTTTTCTTTTGCCACCACCACTACAATAAAAACAAAGAGGGCCTTGACAAGGTCTCGTACGAAGTGATAGACTTAAACAAAATCGAAGAAGCAGCACCTATACTAGAAACGGCGGAATAAAATGGGCGACAGAGCAAACTTTGGATTCAAGCAATCTAATGACACTACTATCTTTCTATATGGACACTGGGCGGGCCACGGTATGTTGGAGCGCTTAGCGAATGCGGTTGAGACTGCACGTCCAAGGTGGACGGATGAGTCATATGCAACACGTATTTGTGTGTCACAAATGGTAGGCGAAGACTGGAAAGCAGAAACAGGCTGGGGCTTAAGTGTTAATAGAATTCTAGACAATGAGCACAAGATTCCCGTCATCGATTGGGCCACTCAAACATTTACTTTATTTGAAGAGGACCTGACTACAGAAGTGTTTAGTTTATCTTTAGATAAATTCTGCAGCAAATACAGTCAACTAGTTATGGTATAATTGGAGTAGGTCCAGGGACCTTCTTCATGAGTACAGGTGCGGCTACCAGGGGATCCCCCAAGTCGCTAAGCAATGCAGGGCTTTTTACTTTCGTTGGTAGATCCTAGCGGCCTTTACTTTCTTAACCCTCAGCGCAAGCTGGGGGTTTTTGCTTGCCCGCAAAAGCAGAGGGTATCATATTTTGTTTACGAGATCAAATTAAATTTCCCTGGAATTTTGTGATCTTGACCACATAGCTTGGAAAATGTGGTGTGAAACACACCCAAATAGTATTCCAAATGTCAGTGGTCCATTGTATAATTGGAACATATCAACGAAAGGATATAAAATGCCAAATTGGTGTTATAACACATTAACTATCCAAGGACCTAAGTCTGAGGTAGATATGATTAAAGATAGATTGAATAAGCCTTTTACATTAGCACAAGAGACTTATGGTATGGGTGATATTTCTACTATGGGGTTCCCCACCAAAATTGAACAGGTAACTTATTCTAATCCTGTCTTTGCTTTCTTTAATATCCACTCATATAAAGATGAAGGTATTACTGATGAGGAATATGCCTGCCAGCCTTCTCGTGGTGGTATAGATATTCAGAATGACCCTGATTGGTTCCGCAAATCTGTTGAGTTTGCTAAGACTCAGAAGGATTGGTATTCTTGGAATAATTCTAATTGGGGAACTAAATGGGATGTAGCCGTCCGTGACGGAGATGAATATCCAAATACAGAACTACTTGAATATAAATCTGAGGGTGATGACAATTGGGTTGTCTACAAATATGAGACTGCTTGGTCACCTGCTGTAACTATCTTAACTAAACTATCTAATCTTGTTCCTAACTGCCTACTCACATTAGAGTATGAGGAAGAAACAGGCTGGGGTGGGGAATATGAGATTGTCCGTGGTGAAGTAAAGGAACTATTAGAATATGAGAACCGTTGCTATGCTTGCCAGTCTTTTGATTGTGTTGAGTATTGTGAGAATGACTGCGGTGAATTCTGCTCAGAATGTAATCAAGGCTCTTGGCAGGATGATAAGGCAATGGCAGAATGTCAGACCCATAGTGTATTATTACCTTTGAAAACCTACACACAAGAGGAGGCATTAAATGTCTGAGCAATTTATAGACACAATAGCAGAGCACATTACAGGCGCTATTCAACAGGAAATCTCTGAGCACCTATTTGACCAATGGTCTGCAAAGAATTTAGATGAAGGTCCTGACTACGCAGAGCATATGTTTATGCAATTTGCGTCAGACGGACTAAAGCAACAGTATAACGAATACTATGGCTACATAGAGGGAGATGAATACTTACTATGAAAAACTATGCATTCGTAATTAAATTAGCAGGTAGTGTAATGGCTAATAATGAGAAGGAAGCACATAATAAAATTAATGCTCATCTAGACGAACTAGGTGAAGTAGATAGTTCAAGATATGATTTAGGTTGGCCTGAAGTATCTTGGGATATGGAATATGACTTATGCTAGGTTATACTGAATCCGATCTAAATAGGATGATTAATGCTGTTCACGATGCTAAGTTATTCTATCTTAGATACCCGTCCGATTTAATGGACAAGACAGAACTTAGAACTGATTTAGAAATGGCGGTCAGCTTTATGCAAGGCCTATGGGCGGAGGGCTACTTTGACTAAGTCATCAAGGTTTATGGAGTATCTAAAGATACATCTAATTAGTTTAGAGCAGGACTTAGAACAGATTGATTATGTAAATGGTCATCACTTCTATAGAGTCAAGCAAGCAGAGATTGAGAATACCAGGCACATTTTGTCAGTGGCGACTGATATAATGAATGAATCTAACGAAAGGGTATATGGATGAAACTATCATCAGAAGTAAAGGAAGACCTGCAGGACCAAGCCGACCAAATCATTTACTTTGAAGCAGCAATGTCCAATGAGGACAAAGCCTCCAAAGCGGTCTATGAGCGCCTTGTAGAGATTTACAAGGTTGCATTCAAGGAAGGTGCCAAGAGCAAATGACACCTGAAGACATTGGACTACCACCACACCTGCAACGTCTAGTTAATTATGATGTTAATGGATTAGATATAATGCACGGTGAACTAAAGAATCTAATGCTAATGGCTGAGCAAGACTTAGCAAGCGCATTAGAGCAAGAGGAGTTGTCTGAAGAGGCAATGGATTCTATGGTCCGAACAGAATGTGAAGGACGACTAGATACTCTAACAGAACTATATAATCTAACATACCAACTATCGTTTGCTATAGCAGAAAGGCAAGGGCAAAAAGTATGACATACGAGCCAAGTCTGGAAATCCTGGAAGTTGAATACTCTTGTAGTCCAGGAGGAGTTGATCTATTTGAAGTATATGATAAATCTGATATACCTTTGGATATGCCAATATATGAGACAGAAGATTTGACCAAAGCGGTCCTATTCTGTTACAATTTAGGAAAAGACTTTACCGTCAGAACATTAGCGGAATGGAATGAAAGGGAGTTAGCATATGAAGCCTGATGATAAGATTAAACTAAATGAATGTTTGAAGATTCTTGATTCCACCGACCTTGGATTATCCCTGGTTTGGTTATGGACATGGAGCACAATTAAAGGAATTCTAGAGGACGAGACCTACAGGGCCAGTGTTACTGAGGACCAGATGTGGGACAACCTCTGTGAGGCCGTGGAGGCGGGTATGGGCTTCTCTCTGGAGTATGGGGCAGAGCAACATAACGAAGACGTCCTTGAATGGATGTTGAACCGTGACTACATTGTAGACACAATGTTTGAGGAAGAGGAAGACGAAGAGGATAAAGAAGATGAAGATGAGTGATCAACACATTGACGCCGTCCTCGCAGAGGCCCAAAAGCTTCTGTGGGGCGGATCCGAGACTGAGAACATTGCAGCTCACAACCTTATATCTAAACTAATACAAGATCGTATGTCAGAAACAACTTTAAACTAAGGGCAAATTGTCCGCTTTACGGCAGGTATTTACAAACCCGTGAAAATCTGCTACAATTAATGAAACAACTTATCTCGAAAGGATAAAACCAAATGCAAACAAAGCGTGAATATCTCAAGCAGCAAGGAATTACAGTGGGTGTACGTGGACGTTTCTCAGGAGCTGCTAAGGTAGCTATCCAGGAAGCTATCAGCAAGGGCGTTACATTCTCAGATCCACAGCCAGTTACCAAGAAGGCTAAGTAAATAGATCGGAGGGGTGGTGGACGAGAGTTGCCACCCCTCCCCATTTTTGATATAATGAGTAGTTACCAAGGCGGAAGGCGGAGTAGATGAAGACTAGAGAAATCAAAGTAGCAGAACAGTTAGTTAATCTAACAGAAGACCATTGGTTTAATCCTGCCATATTGGCAAGATATCTAACAGACCAACCATTTTATACAGTTGACCGCATTATGGAATTAGTTGCTCAGATTATTCGTTGGGAAGCAAACAGATATAATGATGAATTAACTACAGATTCAGGCATATATGATTCAGGTCTAACATCTGAAGGATTGTTCCTAGCAAATGAATTAAATAAAACTCTTAATAGATTAATTAAGACTTACAAATGGGAGAATCTAAAACTTCCAATCGACCCTGACAAGTTCATCAAGAAGTTGCCAAAGGTGGAGGAAAAGAGTTATAGACATTCCTGGTTGCATGACAAGGATACCAGGACCCATGTAACGATTGACCATCCATTCATCTAATGGGTAAGTTAGTCCAAAAGGTTGAGGGTCCATTTCCTACACCGCAGCAATTAAATAAATGGCTAAAACAAAATGGGGATAACCTACCGAAGGTAGGCTTCCGTGCAGCCAACTTCAAAACGATCAACAATTGCACATCAGCTCCAGCTTTATTAAAGACAAGGCGGAAGACGGGGATAGCTCTTATCAATGCTAGAAAGATAAGAAACATCAAAGTCCATTAGATTTAACTAAAGGCAACATATACTTAGTTGGTTAGTATATGGCCCAAATTATCCACAGGGTTATCCACATCCTGTGGATTTTTTGTGTGTGGGCATGTGGGCAAATTTTTTCCTTTACGACAGATCAAAAAAAATCCCTGAAATTGTGGGCAGATTTTCTCGTTTACGAGAGCATATTAAAAATCCCTCAAAATGTCGACAAATCTATATAGAATCATATAGATCTATATATAAACATATACTAAATCTAATAGAATGTGATCAAAATATGCCAGAATTTGTCAGAATTTTTCTACGAAAATCTATTGACAATGAGGGCAAAATATGCCATTTACGAGGCTATTGACAAAATCCCTGAAATTTGGTAGATGTGTCCATATGCCTCCAAGGAAAATT
>Ga0247723_1000030_pt1 | contig 84646 bp, 113 predicted proteins | sample MSEWelMarce5H_FC_FD_189079 | JGI IMG/M metagenome (GOLD analysis project Ga0247723, IMG submission 189079) | Subsurface sediment microbial communities from gas well in West Virginia, United States - MSEEL Well Study Marcellus 5H_FC | ecosystem: Environmental > Terrestrial > Deep subsurface >...
TGTACTTATCAATGTCACCCTTGATGAACATCAAGAAATTCTCAAAAAAATTTGGTACAAACGAAAGGGACAACCAGTCTCGAGAGGGACAGGGAACCTCTTCAATCTTGTTCAGGTTTTTAGGAAGGAATTATTTTCGAAATTCATGAACGGGTCGCCAGGGTCTCGAGGACACGCTTAGCCCAGTACATCTTCTCCGGGTCAGAATGACCAAGAAAACGCCACAGACTCGGGGTTATGTCCGCCACATCGAACTCACCGTCGTATGTGACGTCATGGTTTCCCATTTCCCAGTAAATATTAGCGAGCTCGTGAGCCATGTGAGGACGGTCGTTCACAATCTCACGACACACCTTGGCGAAAGACTGGGCCTTGCACCCACTCGTCTCGATCCACTCAATCTTGTCGCACAGGTTGATGGGCTCGGGTGTGTACAGGATTTCCTCAACCTCTTCGGCCGAGAGGTGCTCAGCGTCCTCATCTTCATACTCAATCAGGAACCCAAAATCGTCGTGATCGACGACCTTGCCTTTGAACTTGCCAGTGGCGAAATCCTTCATAACTACGGCACCGACCAAGTTGTGGTTGGTCGGGGTCGGAGTGGGTTCGAGAGAAGCCATGTACAGGTCGATGATGACTAGGTCATCGTTGGTAGCGGTACCCTCGTTCTTCTTGATGAGGGCAGCCAGCACACGGGTCTGGAGGTCGGTGAGAGCCATTGTGTTTTGATCTGAAATTCCCTCACCGGCCACAACCTTGACCAGCACATCACACTTTTTTTACACTCTCAACACTGGTGCCGACTCCGACCTCTTCATATATATTTTGGGTGAAATATTAGCACACTCCTGTTGGATCACCGCGGAAGTGTAAGACCTTATGTCCTCTGTAATTTGTTTTAAAATTAAAAGAGCCATTTCGGGCCGTGACCGTATCACCCACACCTTGTGGATCAAACCGGTCATAGCCCGTTCCATTATATTTATATTTGAAATTAGTCTTTAGTCCAGGATCTTTTGGGCACACTTCAATTTTGGATCTGAATCCATGGCCCTTCGTTCGTTGCCGTATATCTTTATAACGTCGGGCAACTCGTGAGTTTCAAGATTGCAAAGACTCTTGACCGCTGCCGCTGGTTCCCAATCATTGGTGACCGAGTGCTTGAAGGGCCCATCCTCGGATGGGTACACGTGAATTTTCCGCTTGATTTCCTCCGGGGTCATCTGGGTCTGCATGACTGCTTGGGCCGATAGATAGATGTTCAGATAGTCGGGTTGAGGTATATCCTGTAGGTCCACCCCACGCTGCTTGACATTCTCCTTGTAGTCGGACTCCTTCTCCAGAGAATTCATGGTCCCCAATTCGTCTCTTAATTTTGAAACAAATTGAGATCCCTTAGGGCATCCAAAGAACCAACTCTCAATGACTGGGTAATCAGGACGGGTCGTCACACCCTTACGATAGTACCCTATAAAGTCAGACCCCCTCAATTTCTGTTCGTCAATTACCCAGTCCCATGAACGGGTAGGAACAACTGACGCATCCGCCCATACTCCTCCATACTTGGCCAAAATGTGAAGACGCACAAAGTCTGACGTCCGTGGTTTGGTGTCTGCAAATTTAAATTTAAATATGTCCGTCTCGGGAAGATATTCTTTCAAATTACTTGGGGTAAGTACCACTACTGACCAGTCGGGATTCAACCGTCTCCACTTGGCTATACATTTTGAAATAAATTCAGGGAGATCATCAGAATCCCAGTAAGTCCATATAGTTTTGGGAATACCAGCCTCGGTATACGGCTCGGTCCGTCTGGACCACACAACCAGAATTATCAAAATCACAAGAGCCACAATAATTACTAGTCGGGTGTCCATCTACTTATATCTGCGAATTTTTACTAAAATCCCCCCAGACGGCTGTACCGTGATGGCGTGTATAAATACTACTGTCCTTGGGGGCGGTTATGATATTTTCACCCGTCTGCCATAATGGCTTGAAGTCTTTATTATTATAAAGGGGTGCGTATTTCGTATAAGGCAGTGAGTTCACCATCCCTTCATCACATTTTTTAATTGAATTAACAATAATTTGAGGTCCAGTTGCATAAAGAACATCATGATGATCTGAGTTCTTCTCGAGCTCTTTGAATACTGTATTCCAGAATGGATGCCGAGGAGGGCTGATCATAAGAGCATTTTGATGAGTTTCACCGCGACCGTCATTTTTAGCCGGAGATTCCGCGATGGACACTTTTCCACTTGGAATTTCATGCTCAAAATTCCTCAAACATTCAAAATCCATATCAGCATATATCCCACCGTGTTCAAACAGAATGAAATATCTAGCCGCATCAATTCGCTTAATTTTCTTATCGTAATTCTGGAACGTGGGGTAAAACCATGGATACTTTATCCGCACTATGTCATCCAGATCTTCATCCGTCCACATTTTGTATTCATAATCTGGAAAGTGCTTCTGCCAACTCTTCTGGCATTGTTTCCATACAGGATGCCATTTGTCGGTATTGGCTGGGGCCGTCTGGTGGATGATCTTTGGTATGGCATCCGACCGCCATGTGGGACTTGGGCTTGGGAATGGGCGAGTATTAGCCACTATTACTATGGCTAGTAATATTGTGATTGTGATGAAAAATGTTATCCACCAAATCATTTTCTACTAATACATATCAAAATTTTCAGTCAAGGTAGGGGTTGCACAATTCGTATAGCGCTTGGATACCGCCTTCATGGTGTTCGTAAAATGGGCCCTGAGTTCGTTGAGTGAAACGTAAATCGCGTCAATGTTCTTGTCATTCACGTACGCCTGGAACAGGTCATTAAGAACGGTCGTGAACATCTCTAGGACCTGGACGATCTCAGTCTTGCGCTGCCGGGCCTTCTCGCGCTGCTGAATTTTCCTCTTGAATTCATCCTCGCTTATGTCTCCTATCATGAGCTTGATACGCAAGTCGCGATTGTCCCCGTTCCCCGTCGTGTATCGGGGTGTGACAACCCACATGCAATGAGCATATGTCCGGTGGGCGTTGGCAATTTTGAGATATAAATGATGGGTCCGTGGAGTCAAAGCCTGTATAGTGTGCCATGCTGGAAAGCCGCCACAAGGAACATCCCCTGGATTCCGCTGAAGGGTCCCACGCTGGCGATGGTACTCATAATAGTGAGGATTGTGAATCACCCCAGTCTCAATGCGACCGGTCCGCCAACTGAAAGCCGTGTGACACTGGGTGCAGTACATCTGATCACAGCCGTCAATTTTGAAAATAATTGCAGCGCACTTTGGACAATGGCGAGAGTCCTTGGCGAGAAGCTTGGCCGTCTCGACACTGTTCGGGTCGCACGTGTGTGGATCGTCCTTGTTGGCGCCCTTAACCTCGTGACACTCTGGACAGGCCCAATTGTCACACACACCACACTTCCACGACGTGCTCAGGAACCCACGACACTCGGGGGCCGGACACGCTCGTACAAACTGACGCTTCTCGTGATCAATAGTATCACCATGGAGCCGCATCATCAAACGCTCTTGCCACCACTCCATGTGCTGAATATCTATCATGACATTGCTGACCATCTTGCGATGATCCTGACCCATCTTGTGCCGAAGAATAAGAGCGTCGAATTCGTGCACTAGACCATTCTCAACCGCCAGAGGGCCGAGTGGGAGGCTCTCAATCTTTCCCCACGCATGATTGAGGCCCTCTAGTTCCTTTCGCTTATGAGCTATATCAGAAGTTATGCGACGCACTTGACGTTCAATCTCTACATAGGGCTGAGTGGCGGGCATGAGGCTCTTCTCGCGCTCGAGCAACAGGGACTCCCTACGAGCCTTGTAGCCGTGACTCACAAATTTTTGTGTAAAATTGTTCACGAGAATCTCACGACTCCATCCCTTGTGACACGCCATACAATGCGCATCCTGTGTCGTGTCAAGAAGGTACCGTTCAGTGCATCCAGAACATGCGCTGAAGGGGCAATACGGGCAGACTATTTTACTTCGCGTTGATCGGTTGAAAGTTTCACAACAGACCTCGCAACTCATTTCTTACTTACTACAGGGGGCTTGGTTTTATCCTGACGCTGGTGGGGCGGGACGTAAGAGACTTTGATGCCGTGCTTGGAAATGGTGACTGGTATTTCAAGGGGGGGTTCACAAACATATGGGTCTATGGGGTCGTCGTCCGTCATATCTGCCCATCGTTTATTCATTATTAGAACTGGGCATCTTCTTTTTAACAACCTTGATCGCCTTCTTCGTTTTGGGCTTGGGGACCGGCTTGCTCGCGCTCGGGAATTTGATGAAAATTTGGTCCAAAATTGCCTGACGCTCCTCCGAGGTTGCCTCCAGCTTCTCACGGCGAGCGATGGCCTTCTGGATCCGCTCCTCTGTGTACCCTGCGAGCCGCCATGCCTTCTCAAGCTCGGGAAGGGGAGGAACCTTGTCCCACTTGCTATACAACTCAATGATCGGTTCGTAATTTATAACTGAATTGGTGGTGAGAGCCTCCTCCTCCCGAGGAGGGTTTTGCTCGTGCCACGCCTCGCACTTCTTGATAAAAGGCTCGGGATTCTTCATGTACCGGGCGATGAACTTGTAGTCCATGGGCGGGGTCCACTTGGTTTCGGCGGGCCGAGTAGGGTGGTTCCCTTGGCGCATTTTGTCAATGATCCCACCGACCACACTGGGGTGACCAGAAGGGACGCGCGTCTTGATAGGAACACTAGCCCACTGTGAAGCCACGCCACCCCCAGGCAATGTGGTTGACACGAACTGGGTGGGGAAGGACCGGCGAGGACGGGGGTTCGGACGCTTGAAGGCCATTTTGTTTGTTGACTCTATAGTCATCGCACGTATACTTGGCGGGTACGCGACACATTTTTTTTGGATGCCCATAATAGGTATGTTCGTGTCTTGCATTATAAAAATTATTCATTTACTTGTTTTTATTTTTCTCATTTCAGCTCCATTCGTGGGTAGTGAATATATGTTGACTATGCATCTCCTCATAGTTCCATTTATATTACTTCACTGGGCTACTAATCAATCGGTTTGCGCTCTGACTGAGATGGAGAAACTGGTCACAGGCAAGACGTGTGATGAGGAGACATTTTTTGGAAAAATTGTGGGGCCGGTTTACAAATTCAAGACGCAAAAGGAGGAGAATATGTTCGTATGGACGGCGATGATTACTCTTTGGTTCATAACATTTATTCGATTACAAAAAACTGACTTTGCTCATTTGCGCGCAGATGTTCGTGTTCTCCGTGAGATGATCCCCTTTTAATCTTCCTCCTCGTACTCCTCCTCCATGATATCGCAGCCGAGCTCCGAGGCCGAGTCATCAGACGCGTCCTCCTCAACCTCCTCCAGCATCGCAGCCAGGCGCTGAGCCACCGTCGGCTCCTTGACCGGGCCGGCCGCGGGACCAGGCTTCACAATCTCAAAGTCCTGCTCAACCTCCTCCAGCGGGTTTCCGTGAGAGGCGCACAGGTCACACGCCTCGTCTGTCTCGCTCAGAGGGTGGGAGTGAACCGGCTGGTCGGGCTTCTTGTTGGCCGCCTTCTTGGGCTCCTTCTTAGCCTTGGGCTCGGCGGGCTCAACCTCACCCATGGACTGCTTGAGGTGGCGCTTGCAGAAAACCTCGCCCTTCAGGGCACTGAACTTGCACGGCTCCTTCTTGCTCGTCTGAGCGGTACAGCACGGCTTGTCCTTGGAGGCCTTGGGGGCCTTGGCGGCAACCTCAGTGGCGGCGGAGGCCTCGCCCTCAACCACCTCCACAGACTTGGCCTTCTTTGTGTACTTGCGAGGGACCTTGATGGCCACCTCGGCAGTCTCGAGGTACTTCTGGTTCAACTCGGCAAAGTCGAGGCTGTACTCCTTGGCGATGCGCTCAATGAACTGGCGGTCGCGCTCGGCAACCAGGGCACTGACGGCGTCAGCGAAGGAGGCCATTGTTTGTTCTTGGTGTTGAAAGTTGGCTTGGGTTTAAGTGGCTCGCACAACACACGATTTTAGCTCGTGTGTTGAGGGAGGCTGTGTTTGTTTTGGTGATCTTTAAGAAGGTCTTCGCTGTTGTGACGCTCTCATGACACGTTTTTTTAAGAAAAGGTGCCCTCTCGGACCCACGCATTGCATACATATTTAGTACCGGAAGAAATAGGCAGGCCCGCATGGAGAGCCCTGGGGTGACACTTGGCACAATCGGAAGCGAGTGGTCGGAAAAAGATTGCAGAGCCAGGATCAGCCTTCATCTTCACGTCACCGTGATCTGGGAAGTGCGTCTCACCATCTGTAAATTCGTCATTCAAATACACGAGGAGGGTGCCTATGCGTTGACCTCCCTGAGATTCAAAATCCTTGCACGCCTGGGACCCATCACAGCACGAATCGTGATGGGCCTTATAAAAGGTGCCGGGTTTGTACCGGACAACCTGAAGATCCTCACAACAATCCATGGATTTTCCCGTCATTTCACACGCCTTGGCGAAAACCTTACGGGCAATTGGATCGGTCTTTGGAATCCACGCAGTTTCACTGGTCCGCGAAGGGTCATTCGCCGAACTACCCACAACCGTACTTGGCGTAAATAATGAATTTGCTTTTTCAATTATATATTTACAATCTTCACGGGTCAGAACTGAATTAATGACCGCTGGTGGGTCCCATGAACTCGTGACCGATGCGAATCCACGGCCATTTGTTCGCCACGTCACAACCACCCATGTTAAAAGAATCAACAGGGTCAAAAGAGCAAAGTATATCCACATCTACTCTTTTCATTTGATTTTTTTCAGCGCTCTATTCACGGCGACTGCGTCACGTCGAGCTCCACGGGCATTGCGGAGATTGAGGTTCACCAGAAGAGGGATAGTAGAGTTGGCTATGGGTGCAAGGTTTGCATAGTACTTGCGCTTTGACCGTATGACTTTCATGAGGGCCTTGACCCGTTCAGCGTTCTTCTGACCCTTTTCCTTGGCCTCACCGGTCAATGGATTTCGTTTTGAAATTAGACCCTTGTGGAGGAACGAACCTGAGAGCAGAGCCAGAGAGTCCTTGAGCTGGTATTTCAATTTTTGAATTGGAATTCCCGCCTTGTATGAAAAGGGCAAGTGGAGCATGTCACGTGAAGCGTGTGGATAAACGGCCAGAGCCGTGTCCACCAGGTCAGTCACCTCCTTCTTACCGGTGATAATCTGCCATGTCATAACCTGGTAAACGCGTCGGCCCGTCCCTGGAACCTGGATACGGGGCGCGTCGTATTTGGAACGCTTGAAACGATTCACACGGAGTGACGCGTTAATACCCTGATAGTGTCTGTTCAGGTATCTCACAAATGCACTCAGGTGCTCGTACATGATTGTGCGCATAGCAAGGGCGTAAGTGGACACGAGTTTCTCAGAAGAGAGTTGGCGGGGCACTGCGAATGTGAAATCAAAATCGTTCGTGCGGCGAATCTTTGGCGGAAGATCCTTTCCGAGTGCAGCCAGGTACAGACGGACGCCCATACCGCCGGTACAAAATATCGTCATACCACCACCATAAGCCTTTGTGAGACGGGTGGTGCTTTTACAATAATCCATAAAAATACGGGGAAGAGCCGAAGAGAATGACTTTTCGGATATGACCGGAGCGGGTCCACGCAGTCGCTCAATCTTCTGGTACGCATTATTCAACATAATTTCATGATGAAATGTACCGCCATGGAAGACGGACTTTTTGGCCGGAGCGTAGTACCCGTCGTAGCCTTCTGGAATCAGAAACTCCTTGGCAAGGGCACCAAATGCCTTTTTGTTGAGTTCCTTGTAACTCAGACGCTGACCCTCCCGCGTGTTTGTATCCTTGGGAAGCTTCCCTGCGTTCTTTCCCAAAAGGGCACGGACCGCAGCCACCTGCTCACCGATAGTTATACCAGTACCGAGAACTATACGAAGTAGACCCTTAGTATCCTTTGATATAGGATACTTGCTGCTCATGAGTGTCGTGACATTTTTGTGCGTCAGATCGAACAGACGGAGGGTCTTTTTGACGCGAAATCCACAGAGGTTTCCATAGTTCTTGGCGGTCGGGTAACTCTCAGTAAGGTAAAAGAACCGCGTGTCACGCAGGAGCACCTGACAGGGTATGCCCTCGAGCCCTTTGTAAAGCACCTTCCCTGGTGGGAAGATCGTCTCTGTAAAGACCATCTCTACTATTGGATCAGAAATAAATATTGGAAAATGACAAGATGGCTAATCGCTACGTTGGAATGCTTATGAACTCTCGGACCCAGGCGCACGCCTTCCATCTTATGACCAATTCTTTCGCCCAGCACAAGGCTCTGCAGGCTTATTACGAGGGTATCGTCCCTCTTCTTGACGCATGGGCCGAGGCGTACATGGGTAAGTACGGCCGCCTCCGCCGCGTCAGCATCAACAAGCGCTTCATGAAGGACCCGGCCAAGGCCAAGCCGTACTTCAAGGCGCTTCTGACGCGAGTACGGGCGGTGCGCCTTCCACGGGGGGACACGTATCTGAAGAACATTCAGGACGAGATAACCGCCCTGATTCGCTCGACAATTTACATGTTATCACTGAAGTGAGAAGCATGACTGAAATTAACATAGAAATTTGAGCCGTCCTGAAAGTCTTGAAAAGAATAGCGACTTGACGGTCGGTCAACATTTATTATTAAAAGAGAACCACTTTTTTAACAATATATGGAACTGCGACCATACGATGTTGGTAACATGAAGCGCTACGGGAGAAACGAAGATGGCGGATACGTCATCCACAATGACCCTCTCGGAGCCACCCACCTTTTGGGGTACGGGGTGGACAAGGACGTCTCGTTTGAGAACGAGCTCACGGAAGCGTGGGGTATTAAGGCTCATATTTTTGATCACACAATTGACGAGGTCCCCGAGACCGGACCAAATGTCACGTACATCAAAGAGGGAATTAGCGCGATTGATGCACCACCCCTCTGCAGCCTAGAGAACCACGTCAAGCGTTTCGTTCCGGACGGTTCCAATTTTATTCTAAAAATGGACGTTGAGGGAGCCGAGTGGGACGTTCTTCGGAGTGCCGATCTCTCACGAGTCAGCCAACTTATCGTGGAGTTTCACGAACTCCAAGAAGGTCATTCAGATGTAATTAATAAACTGAATGAGACGTTTTATCTTGTGCATATTCACGGAAACAATTGCCATAATCAACCCTGGATGTACATTGACCGTGTACACGTCATGCCCAGGTATCTAGAGTGCACGTACGTTCGTAAAGATCTCGTGACGGCCGTCCCAACGACCCAAAAATTCCCCACACCCCTGGACGCCAAGTGCCGAAAGGACGCCCCAGAACTTGATATTAATTTTTGGGACCCGTGTGAGCGTCCAGTTTCCTTTGTAGTGGAAGAGGGTACCGACCTGACCCTTCTCAAAAAGGTTATGACACGGGAAGATGAGATTGTGTACAAAATTGAAGACGCCAAGTGGCCTCTAAAATTCAAGTTGTTCAAAGACGACATATTTCCATATGAAATTATAATGAAACTTGCGCACGTTCCCGATGGCAATATAGTATTCACTGAGGTTTATAATGGAGCCTTATTCATGCAATCTATTCGGGTCTCGTTTCCAAATGAAAAGTGCATGGAAGTTCCGGACAAAATTTATCGTCTTAAATCCGTAATGGAAAATTGAGAGATGCGATAAATTGCGCCTCTTCTACCGTATGACCAGTCCATAGACGGGGCGTGTAGTCGAAGTTGAACCATGTCGGGTCGTGGAAATGAATAGGTCCGACCCCATACATTATGTGAAAAATATTTTCCAACAAGGCGTAGTGCCTACCTATCATCATATTCGCCTTGGGGCACCATTCTTGATCTTCATTGAGCATCACGTTATACATGTGTTCATAGAGTTCTTTAGGGAATCGGCGAATCCTCTCTCTAGAGACAATAAACTGAGAATTTGGTTGAAAAATTATACCAGCATTAATACGTGGTTTGATTTCTTGAGGAAGTTTAAAATCGTCCCATAATTGCGGTAAATTCATAACCCCGTCCTCATTTTGAAATCTGTAAAATCTGACCCACCCATTTAATGGTATATATCCATGAGCGAGATTCGCACCTTCAATAACTTCAAGAAGAGGACGGTCATGGACTTGATGATAGGCCGTCTCGTGACCGTGCAAAAACGCAATGTGATCTGGTAAGTTGTCGTAGTTTTCTATTATATATTTAAAATAAGAACTCTCCGCCCCGCCCTTGTTTGGAAGCACCATCCATGGCTCGAAACAACTGGGCGCTGATCCCTCCTTGTCCATCATCACAACTGGAAACTTTGACTTTTTGAGCCACTCCATATCCTCTTTCCAGTGATTAGTAACTATAATCATATAGTTGTGAATGAGTAGATTCTTTAAAGAAAAAAAACGCACAAATATTACATGAAATACGTCGTCACTGGCGGGGCTGGATTCATTGGCAGTCACCTGGCGGACGCACTCATTGACCAGGGTCACGAAGTTATCGTCCTTGACAATCTGTTGAGTGGTTGTGAAAAGTATGTGAATTCAAAGGCGGCGTTCCACAAGTGTGACATCAGAAGCTTGGATGAAATTCTCCCATATTTTGAAGGCGTGGATGGCGTCTTCCACCTCGCTGCAATTGCACGGACCCCGTGGTGCATTGAGGATCCCATTCTGGCATATCAAACGAATGTTATGGGTTCTCTGAACGTCCTCGAGGCGGCGCGGCTAAATGGAGTGAAGAGGGTCGTCATGACTTCTTCCAATGTAGTTTACGCCTTTTTCACGCCTTATCGTTCGTCAAAAGAGGCACTGGAAGGTCTCGGACGGGTCTACACCGACATGTACGGCATGTCCGTAATGTGCCTCAGAAATTCAAACGTGTACGGATCTCGGCAATCCGAACTCGGTCCTTCACCCAATGTGTTTTCGGCCCTACGGAAGTGCAAAAAGGAAAATGGGTACATTGAAATTACCGGGGACGGCACACAGAGCCGGGACTTTACGCACGTATCCGACATCGTGGCGGGTCACGTGGCCGCCATGAACCGTCAAGAAACTGGTGTTGTTGACTTGTGCACTGGTGTAAATCACAGTCTCAATGAGGTGGCCCAGTTTTTTGATTGCCCGGTGAAGTATACAGATGAACGCCCCGGTGATATCAAACACATCATCCAAGATCCAGATCCGGCTTTTCAACTCCTCAACTGGAAGGCTGTCGTCCCTCTCGCGGAAGGTATGAAGGACTTTTTTAGCGATGACAATTACCTAAAGGAATGAACATTTAGTTTATAAATGAAGGTCATAGTCAGTCTGACCACTATCCCACCGAGGTTTGATAAACTTCAAGGAGTTATCCCAAATTTGCTGAGTCAGACGTGTCATGAGGTCTGGCTCAACATCCCCCCCAGGTACAATAGGTTTCCAGATTGGGACGGCCAACTCCCGGACCTTTCCAATTTTGATTCAAAATTGAAAATTAATAGGGACTGCGAAGACCTCGGGCCTGGCACGAAGTTCATGGGACCCATTACCCACCTTGACCCAGAAGATCTCATCGTCTATGTGGATGATGATACCAATTATGATTCAAAATTGGTGACCAACCTTCTGAAGTGGTTCCGGACGGATCCCAAAAGTGCTTGGGGGCTGAGCGGTTTCAATTTTGAAAATTATTTTGAAGGAAAATTCCCCCGACAGCACGGAGTGCCTCTGGATGTCCTCGAGGGTTACGGGTCGGTCATCGTCAAGGCGGGGTGGCTCCAGAAGATCCTCCCTGAATTCAAAGAACTTCTTGAGGTGACGTGGCACGATGACATGATCCTGTGTAACCTGCTCGAGAAGCACGGAATCAGCCGCAAGACGGTGTTCGTGGCCGAGTGCAACCTGGGTCAAATCCAGCAGTACACATACGGCTTTGAAGATGATGCTCTCCATCACGTGGCCGGAGTCGGTGGTCACATGGAGAACAATCGCAAGATTCTCAAGAACTTTGAAGATAAGGGTAAGAATTACTACAAATTTAAATGCTCGTAGATACCTTCATGTTCTATAATGAATTTGATGTGCTTGAGCTCCGGCTCGAGTGCCTCGACCGGTACGTTGACCGTTTCGTACTCGTCGAGGCGGAAGTGAATCACGTGGGAGGTCCCAAGGAGCTGTATTTTCAGAACAATAAAGAGCGTTACTCCAAGTGGCTCCACAAAATTGAGCACGTCATCATAAAGGCGAGCGAGACCCCAACGGATGAGAGCCCTTGGGTTCGTGAAAAATATCAACGCGAGTGCGTGCTTCGTGGACTTGTGGACGTTCCAGATGAGGCGATCGTCATGATCAGTGACGTGGATGAGATTCCAGATATGACGAAGATTCCATTTGAGAATCTTCCACATATAGTGTGCTCCGTCCATATGTGGATGTTCGAGTACTCTATGGATTATCTGTTTACGGGGGAGCCATGGTTTGGAACGGTCATGACGAATTGTGAGCTCTTCAAGCGTTCAGGACCGAATTATCTTCGGGATAATCGCTGGAAGTTCCCGCATTTCCGCACGGCTGGATGGCATCTGAGCAGCTTCGGGTCTCCAATGCACGTATGGAAAAAGATGAGCACATATGCACACGCCAAGGATGCCACGCACGTAATTCACGACCCAGAGACGTACCAGAAGTGGATTGAGGGTGGCGTGCACATCGACGGACAGACGCAGCTCATACCTCGCCCACCCGAGGTGTCTCTACCAGCACCTGTCGAAGTTCTTCGTAGACTAAATCTTGGGAATTTCGCATGAACCGCGCCTTGGCCCCAAGTAGTTTCTTAATGTCATCTACGTGCATAAACTTGAAAAAACGACGCTTGGCGTTCATATTTTGAAAATGATCTGACCGCTCCTCGATCAAGCCCTGACACACTGGCCAAGTCACTCCACGGAGCTCATTCAATTCAGCTTCCAAATTGTCGAGCCGACGGAACACGTGTCGCTCAAACTCGGAAAGGCTCCCCATTGTATTAACAAGTGGACAAACGTTTATTTGCTCCCACAGTTGTAATTTATGCATATGGCCGCAGCGACGGCGAACACGAGGCCGAGCCATTGAATCCAGTGAGTGAATTTTTCACCAAAAAACAGCCAGGCTGTGATCGCGCCACCAATCACAATCATGGCTTCCCACATAATGCAGGTCCACATCATGCTGGAGCTCGCCAGCGTCTTTATAAGGAAGAACAGAACCGCCATCCAGGCCATGACGCCAAAGAGGAGGTTGTGATGCTTCCCCTCGTCCGCGAACCATTTCAGGTGGGCGTTACCCAACAGCTCGGCAGCCGTCATGGCCAGCACGTACATGAAGCTCATCTCTTGTAATTCCGGAGAAACTTTTTTCAGAAACAAAATTAGATGGACTCTTGGGTCCCATGGATAGCCTCGTGGTATCCTGTACCCCCTCTGAACCGCCGTCAACGTGAGATTCTCTTGACAATTTTATACAAAAATCCATTGGAGCTGAGGGTGGCTATTTTGTCTTACCAAATAAGGAAAATGTTCTTTAGTATGTCATGAAGGCTGCCCTGATTACAGGAGTGACTGGCCAGGATGGCAGCTACCTGGCTGAATTTCTACTTGAAAAGGAATATTCAGTGTATGGCCTGGCCCGTTACTGTTCAGAGCGGAAGCATGAACGCATAGAGCACTTGAAATCTCATCCAGAATTCCACCTCCTGGAGGGGGACCTGACTGACACGTCACGGATGAACTCCATCATCTGTACCCTCGGATCAACCTATGATCTCGTGGAGGTGTACAATCTTGGAGCCCAGTCCCATGTGAAAATTTCATTCGACCAACCAGAGTACACTGCGAACGTAGACGCACTTGGTACTCTTCGGATTCTCGAGGCTATTCGACAGACTAATTTTAGTTCAAAATTCAAATTCTACCAGGCTGGGACGAGTGAAATGTTTGGAAAAATTCAAGAACAAATTCAAAATGAAAATACTCCATTTTATCCTCGAAGCCCGTACGGCGTCTCCAAGCTCTTCGGGTACTGGATAACCAAAAACTATCGTGAATCTTATAACATGTTCGCGTGTACTGGAATTCTGTTCAATCACGAGTCCGAGCGGCGAGGTGCGGAGTTCGTGACGCGCAAGATCACGCTGGGTCTGGCGGAATGGAAAAAGTCGGGCCGGGCGATCGAGCTCGGAAACATGGACGCCAAGCGCGACTGGGGCCACGCACAGGATTACGTCGAGGCCATGTGGCTCATGGTCCAACAGAACCATCCTGACGACTTCGTGATTGCTACTGGAGAAACACATAGCATCCGTGAATTTGTGGAGATCGCGTGCGCCGAGATTGGCGTCACGACGCGCTGGTCGGGCTCTGGAGTTGATGAAATGTGCGTTGACGTGGCGACTGGTCAAACTATCATTAAGGTCAACCCTGAGTTTTACCGTCCGGCCGAAGTTGACGTTCTAATCGGTGACGCCCGGAAGGCCCAAGACCATCTGGGGTGGCGACCCAGGATTTCGTTTACAGATTTGGTCAAACGGATGACCCGTCACGATTTAAATTCTTGACAAAATTATATGAATAAGGTGGAGACCATACCAGTTGGTCGGACCCTCTATCACGGTTCTAAATTTAAATTAAAATCTGGATTCCCAGTGGGAAAGGACGGATCGTGGTTCGCCACAAATCCGGTACAGTCAATTTTACACGTGGCATCGAGAAGTTCGGCGTGGCAAAAGGAGCCGATGTATTTCTACATCTACAAGACGATCCAGCCTCTCAAAGTCATCAAGTTCAACTCGGGCAAGAACATGAACAACTGGGCGATTCGGTCGGGTTTCAAACTCCCCGAAAATACGGGAACTTTTGCGTTCAGCAATAAAGATTACCAGCTGGCCACGCACCTGTGCCAAAAGGGCGTGTATGACGGGTGGTGGTTTCCGAACGATCAGACTCAAGTCATGTTGTGCAAGCCCCAAGATGGGCTACGGTTCGTGAAGGTCATGGAGGTTACTTTCCCTTATGGAAAGCCGTTCCGAATTAATTTTGAAAGAGGAAATAACAAAGGCCAGTACATTGTGGGCGAGGATGGGCGCAAGTACAAATATAAACTCGTGAATACCAAACTCAACAACTTGCGGAACATCACGAACTTGCCCAAGAACGCCATCTACTCGGCGACTGAAATTGGCAATAACTACAATATTTTAAAAGTTATATATTTCAATTCAAGTGGTAAACAACTTCCGAGCATCAATCATAATAAGATACGGAGTCCAAATGGAATCAATATAAACGGCAAGAAGTACTACACAACTTCAATTGGTTCACTCTCGAATGTATATAATAGGCCACTTAGGGAAAGGATCCTTGAAAAGAGTGGGTTGAATTTAGACCCTAAAAAATGGTACACGAGTAAGGTTAATATAATAACACCTAATCAAAAACGGATAAATGACGCCAAAGCTGCAAATTTCAAACAACGGATGAATGAATATTGGGGAAAACTCGATAAATACACGAATGAAATGAATAGACGCCAAAAGCTTGGTCTATCAATAAATAACCTGGTTTTTCCCAACAGGCCTAAACGCAATTATGGAGCCTACGCCAGTGAAAATACCACACTTCCACTCCCCGAACCCGCTCGCCAAGCGAATTTCAATGCGGGGAGCTTGTACAACCTTCCACCGAACGCCCCACCCCCTCGGCGAACGTTCCTTCAGAGACTTGGCAATAAGATTAAAGCACCTCGGAGAAAATTCTTCCACAGGTTAAAAAAATGACCCGTAGTGACCACAAGACATGTGGCTCTTCGTCGGCCCCCGCCTCCTCGCAGGGATCGGGCAGGTGACGAACCGTTACGCCGAGTTGCTCCGTGAAAATGGCCAAGATGCAGAGTATGTAGAGTTTGGGCACCAGCCCAAAAAGGCGCACTACGATCGAGGTTTTGCGTTCGTTCTGCCAACTGATGACCATATCAAACTGGTGGATCAGTACGCAGCAATCTGCGATTCAGTCATGTACATGACCATCTGTGAAACCGAACCAGTCAATCCCGCATATGGGAAGCTGGCCAAGTACGGGACTCTGTACGTGGCGTCGGAATTTTGCAAAGAGGTTTTTGAGCGTCAATTTCCAGAAGTGAATTGGAAGATCCTTCGGCTCTACGCTGACGGTCAACCATCCATCCCAAAACCTCTGGGCGGGCCATACATTTTCTACACAATTGGCAACGTCATGGATCCGCGCAAAAACATCCGCGGACTCATTGACGCCTATTTACGTTGTGAATTCAAGGACGCGGCTCACCTGGTACTCAAGGCGACGTGTCTCCAAGAGGTGAATTGGCGGGTTCCTGGTGTCACGGTGATCAACGGGCTCCTCACAAACGAAGACCTTGAGAAGGTCCATGATCAGTGCCACTGTTATGTCAATTGCTCGCATTCCGAGGGCGTCGGAATGGGGGCGGTTGAAGCAGCTCTCCGGGCCAAACCCGTCGTTATTACCGATTACGGGGGCCTGAAGGAGTACGTGAAGACTCCATGGATCGTGCCGTGTACCAAGGGCCCTATTGGGTTTAATGATTTTCTGTTCACTGCTGATCAGCAATGGGGATTCCCATCGGGTGATGCACTTCAAAAGTGTCTGTGGGACTGTTACGAAAAGAAGGTGACCACGTGGGACCATTCACACACTCGCGAGCTTATGAAGACGCTGCGATGTTGCCCGGAGTTCCAGCAGTGACAATCATACCCTTGGGCGCCATCGCCTTGACGGCGTTGGCCGTGTTCTTCAGCGCCTTGATGATCTGAGCCTTCTGCACAGCATTTGCAGCGGCGTTCAGATTCTTGGAAACATTATTGAGACCAACGGCCTTCGCCTGATTTGCAGCATTCTTGTATTGCAGATTGGCCGTCTTGATGGTGTTGGCCGCGGCGGTCGCCATGCGGTTTGCATTGCCCATGTTACCCACCGCCGCCTGCTGGGCGGCCATCTGCATCTGGTTATTCGCCTTGACCGTGTTATTCACAGCGGCAGTAATATTACGATTCATTTATAAATTGTAGAGATTAAAATTTAGGGCTTGATGGTCCTGCACTAGTAGTGGCCGCCGCTGAGTTGACCCAATAATGGGACCCGTACACTACGAGGGCAACAACAATTGAGCTGGAGAGCAGGAAGCTCTTCGTGGAGTTCAGATACAGGACAGTGTCATCCAGAACCTTGATGCCTGTAGGTTTCTTTATCAGACGAGGGACGATATAGACGAGCAGAAAGTTGATGACTAGCGCGGCCCAAACGAAGTTCCAATTGAATTCCTCCATATTACACTTTGTTCACATTTTTTCTGCGACCGAATGCTTCTTGCAGAACGCCCCACACGTCGCCTTGAAGGCGCACCGGCGGCCCTCCAGGGTCAGGGCCTGGCACCTGAGGGCGTCGTGGATGACCGGCTTGGCCTTTTTTGCGACCCCCTTGTTCACTGCGACCGTCTCCGATGGCTTGGGGACCTCGGTGGTGGTCATGGACTTGCGCTTGACCGCCTCAAGTTCTAGGGTGTACTCCCGCGAGCGAAGGAGCGTGTCGGCCAATTTTTCAGGCATGGGGTGCCGCCGAGCCACCGCCTCTTCGTAAAATTTTTGCCAGAGGGGTCCACCCTTGCCCTTGGGGGGTTGCAGAATGTGTTTTGCCGCCGAGGCCGCAGGTGCGGAAGTAGCCCGAGCTCGAGCTTCGGCTGCGGAAAGGCGGGGCTGGCACCATTGGCTCTTGGTGGGGCGGAGCTTGTTGAGATCCATATTTTGTTTTAAATTGAAGGTCCCGGCTCCGACCTTGGCCCTCTCAAGACGTGTTTTTTGAGCCAGTGCTGCAAAAAAAATATACGACGTATCATATATGTCAAGGCCCAACTTGAATAATATGCTCAACAGTGCAAATGAACTAATAGAGGCGAAAAATGTATTCGGCAATACCAATAACAACAAGACCAGCGCCGAAGACTTGCTTATGAAACTCACAAGTACGCTCCCCAATTGGAACCAGAACAGAACCACTCGTCTTTACAAAACCATTATGAAGCTGGCGAACTCATTCGGTGCCAATCTCAACAATTATAGAAACAAAAACAACGGGTGTCGACGGGTAGGCGCCCTGCAGACGCGGGGAACGTGTTGGTTTTATTCAATTCTCAACGGGTTCATACTATCGGAGGATGGCGTGAAGATCTTGTTCGCAAGATTGAAGGATATTTACGCAAGTCTCAAACCCGAAGAAAAGGCATATTTTAATACAAATTTCAATTCACTCTGTCCTATGCAGAACCTGACGCGAATGAACCAAATTTACTTCTGGAAGTTTCTGGACCAGTACCTGTGTTTCCAGAGCACCCCAAAACCTGTCCAACTTAGGCGGTCTAAATCTTTCGCTCTTTTAAGGGGTGTGAATTTGCAAGGGGTGAAAGCCAGACTCTATAGTGGCCTCGAGGGTGCGTACCCACAACAAGAAATTACCCAAGTTCTGGATCACCTTGGTTTCAAAGACAAATATTATACAATAGGATCTTTGGCGGATAAGTTCGATGGCCGTAGACGGCCACAGTTCATAGTGGTTATGCAAAATACCGGTATCGTCAAGCAGGCTTACATGTTGACTTTTCCCGCGAAGCTCATGAAAGACACCAAGTATTCGTTAATGTGCGCATCTCTCGTCATTGAGAATAGGTCTATGAACAATTCCGAACGACACAGGGCCCACGCCCTGGCTGGATACGTGTGCAACGGCAAGGGATTTATTTTTGATTCAAATAGTACCGAAATTTACCGGTGCAATTGGTGGCTTCCCGCCGAATACAAGAAGGTAGTGGATGCGGAGATCGCACCCCGCTATGATCAGTTCAAGAACGGTAAGATTACCGACTATCTTTACGCATTTGTAATCTTTTCCCGGAAGGAATTCACAAACCCAATTAGCCCATCGTGCCTCAAACGGACTAGCACCGGTGCCAGCGTGTTCGTTCGGGCCCAGATTAACAAGGCGTTCAACGAGGCCACGAGTTACAACCGTGGTATGAGAGCAATTAACGCTCTAGTTACCAACGGCGTCAACATCAAGTCTGAAAATTATGTAAATTTCAAGAAGCGGCTACGCGCTAAATTCCCCGGGATGCTCACACAAGCAAATTATAACAAAATAATCAACGAAGCCCGGCGGTACAACAATGCAATGAATGTAATGAATGATTTAATAAATAATGGGGCCAAAGTCAACGCGGCCGCTTACGCCAACTTCAAAGCCCGCCTACGCGCCAAATTCCCTCCCCGTAAAACCCTTCTCAATAAGGCTTCATATAATAAATTATTAAATGAGGCCAATAGTTACAATGCCGGTATGCGTGTACTCAATATAATGACGGGACCTGGACACAATTTGGCGGCCCGACCTGAGGACCTTGCGAATTTCAAAGCTCGGCTACGGGCCAAGTTTGCCGGAGGCGCGGGCCCTTCTCGTCGGACAAATAATTATGGTAAGAATAAGTAAGATGTCCCCTCCTCGCCGTCCCAAAAGCGGTCTGAACTTCAGAAATTATTTCAAGGCGGAGGCGATGCGTGCCCTCGCCAACTACTCCAAGCGCACAAGCCCATCTTCTGGCAATCACCGATCCCCCAAGACGGCGGCGTCCCTCATGAGACTGCGCGGTCGGGCCCGGAAAGCAGTGACTACCGCTCGGCAGTACAACACCATGAAGTTGCAGCGCAATGAAGCCCGTATTTCACGGATGATAAACGCCATAGCGAACTACGAGGCCCGTCGGCGCCACAAGCTTGTGCGTCAGCCAAGCGGTTCGTATTCACTTGCTCGCCGCAATTAAAAATTTTAGTCCTAGAATAATAAAATGCAGATCTTCGTAAAGACCCTCACGGGTAAGACGATCACACTAGAGGTTGAATCTAATGACTCAATCGCCAATGTGAAGGCTAAAATTTCAGACAAGGAAGGCATCCCTCCAGACCAGCAGCGCTTGATTTTTGCAGGAAAGCAACTTGAGGACGACCGGACCATGGCCGACTACAATATCCAGAAAGAGTCGACGCTCCATTTAGTGCTGAGATTGCGCGGAGGTAATTAGAAATTAATGTCAACTACTTATAAATGGCGTTCCGTGTTCAGGATCCAGTGTCCGGTCTTTTCTGGGAGGTTGATGCAGGTCACCGCATCCGCCTCGCCGAAAAAGGCTCCTTATATATTTACAATACCGATGGCGCCATCGTAAACTCCGATACCGGCATGCCTCTTCGCATTGCAGGGAACAAAGTCATTGAGGGCGACTGGCCAGTCAAGTGGCAAATCGTGGATGGAGTCATCTCAGTTGACGATGAGCACATCATTCAGTACGACGAGTGCTCCGAGACTCTGCGCGTGGCGAGCACACCCTCTTCGTGGGTTATGGTCCCAGCCGGGGCCTCCGCCGCACCCGAGCCCGTTGCGGCCCCAGAGCCCGAGCCCGTTGCGGCCCCAGAGCCCGAGCCAGAGTCTGAGCCCGAGCCAGAGTCTGAGCCCGAGTCGGAGTCCGAGCCCGAAGACGATGACGAGGAGGATGTTCCAGTGGCCCGTTCCGCCGCCCTTATTGAGGAGGCTCTGAATGCTCAGGCCGCTGACGCCGAGGCTTAAGAGAACGGCTCTATATTGTACCATAATGTCTGACTTGGTAAAGCACGTCATTAACAGCTTCAATATAGCCAACACATGGAAAACGCGCTTGTCGGACACCGTATTCAGTCTCGAAGGGATGTCCGGCTACAAGACTCGGGTATTTTATAATGAATTGTGTTCTCTGAAATTCCCAGATCGCAAGACGGAGTACCTGGAAGTGGGAACGTGGAAGGGTTCCACCTTGTGCGCGTCCATGTATAATAATGAAAATTGCAATGGTACGGTAATTGAGAACTGGGCCCTGTTTGGTGGCCCAAAGGCGGAGTTCGAACATCACGTGAACTTTTTTGGGTTCCAGAACCGTCTGACCGTGTTCGAGGAGGATGTATTTTCGTTTGATATTTCAAAATTGAAAAATCCAATTGATATTTACCTATATGATGGGTGTCATGAAGAAATTAGCCAGTACAAGGGAATTACTCATATATGGCCAGCACTGGCCGATCAGGCTATTATCTTAGTGGATGACTGGAACGCACCTCAGGTGCGAAAGGGGACATTTGATGGTCTCGCAGCGGTTGGGGCTAATATTATTGAGAAATTTGAAATCATGTATACCCATGATGGCCAACACACGCCACTTCCCATCGCTCAGCGTGAATTTTGGAACGGAATTGGGGTCTTCGTTGTTTCAAAAAATTCTCAGTAAAGTTTAGATATGCATATCCCTCCAACCAAGTGGGGGCCTCATTTTTGGACGACCCTCCATATAGCCTGTTTAGCATGTTCAGACTACAAGTCCCTCGTGGAGTTTGTGGAAGGTTACCTGTATATAATCCCATGCCTGTCGTGCCGGCAGCATTTTGAGAAGGTCCTTGAAGAGAATCCGGTACCAGAGGCGGGTGATTATTTCAAATGGTCCGTGGATGTCCATAACATCGTGAACGTCCGCCTCGGCAAGCCGCAATTTTCATATGAAGATGCCCTTGCGAATATAGCGGCCAATGGAGATGGCTCAGTCAAGCCTCAATTTGATTTTAAAATTCTCATCATCATTCTTCTCGTGATCATAATTTCAGTCCTAATTTTAAATCGCAAATAGAAATAAGAGATGGTCGGTGGCATTTTCCCAGGTCGCCCCTTCTCATTTAACGTAAAATGTGTGGTCTTCACCATGCTTCTTGCCGCGGGTTATTGGTTCGCCCCACACAAGAATCTCTGGGTCCTCGCATTCCTGCTTTGGTTCCCTTATATCGCTTTATCATGGTACGATTATGCTTATGCTTGTCGTGACAAGCTCGATCCAACAATTGTGCCGTTCGGTCGTATGTTCTGGCTCCCTTTCAAACCCCAGGGATACAAGGATGAGTTCCACAAGATGGCCGATGAACAAATTGGCCTCATGAACCGCGTGGACCACCTGGTGGGGTGGACGATCGTTATAGCCGGTGTAACGGCATATTTAGTGATGCGCAAAAAATGATGTCGCGCCCACCACAAGACCTAAAGACTAGACGTGTAATTTAGATACGAATGCAATACGAAAGGCTCTCGCATGTGGAGCATATTCTTAAACGACCCGACACTTACGTCGGGTCCCTCCCTCCCGAACCCGGTCAATATTGGGTTCGCGACGGAGATGGGTTCACCCATTCTCAACTTTCTGTATCACCTGGACTGGTGAAAATTTTCGACGAAATTCTGGTCAACGCCATCGATCAGTGGTCCCTGCACCCCAAGAAGGTTACCGAAATTTCAGTCAAGATGATCAAGGATTCAATTTTAGTTCAAAATTGTGGAGTCGCCATCCCCATCAAGAAACACGCGACCGAAAAGATGTGGATCCCCGAACTCATCTTTGGGCACCTTCTGACCAGTTCCAACTACAATGATGATGAGCAGCGGGTGACTGGTGGTCGGAACGGGTACGGTGCCAAGCTGGCCAATGTATTTTCAAAAAAATTCTGGATTGAAATTTCCGATGGGAAGAAAATTTACAAACAAAATTGGTGCGAGAACATGAGCAAGGTGGACCCTCCTGAAATTTCAAATGGAAATTCAAGTGTCCACGTGACCATCGGGTTCACGCCCGACTGGCCCCGTTTCGGAATGTCAGGACCGACTGCCGAGTTCATGAACCTCGTGGAGAAGCGCACATGGGACGCGGCCATGTGGTGCGCCAAGGCCAAGGTTTCATTCAACGGTCAGGTGCTGAAGGTGCCGTCACTTGAGGAGTACGCCAAGATGCACGAGGGCACCACCTCTCTGGCCCACATGCACACCGAGAACTTCGACATTGCGGTCGGTCACTCGCCTTCGGGCGCGTTCCAGCAGTGTTCATGGGTCAACGGAATTGCCACGACCAAGGGGGGCAGCCACGTCGACAAGGTCACGAAGGCCATCTGTGACGCTCTGGCGGCCGATAAGCGTGTGACCGTGAAACCCGCTCAGATCAAGGCGGCCCTCTTTGTGTTTGTGAAGGCGGTCGTCGTCAACCCGACATTCTCAAGCCAGACGAAGGCTGAATGCACTTCAAAAATTGGAGAAGCCATTGATCTGAAACCAAAATTCATCAAGGACGTTCTGGCGTCTGGTGTCCTGGACGATCTCCTCGCCCTCGGCCTCGCAAAGGTCGACAAAGAGCTCAAGAAGACAGATGGGTCCAAAAAGTCGCGGATCACGGGAATTCCCAAGCTTGACGACGCCAACTGGGCCGGTACTCATCGTTCTCACGACTGCACTCTGATTATTACGGAGGGAGACTCGGCCAAGGCTTTGGCCATTGCCGGGCTTAGCGTGGTGGGGCGCAACGCATACGGCGTGTTTCCACTCCGGGGTAAGCCTCGCAATGTGCGGGATGCTACGGTAAAACAGGTGACCGAGAATGAGGAATTTTCCAGCCTGAAGAAGATCCTCGGGCTCCAGCATGGTAAAGTCTATAATTCTGTAAGAGAATTGCGCTACGGACGATTGATGATCATGACGGACGCCGACCTGGACGGGAGCCACATCAAGGGCCTGGTGCTGAACATGTTCCACGTGTACTGGCCAAAGCTGATAGAGTTGGGGTTCGTCGTGTCCATGGTCACACCCGTCATCAAGGCGGGGCGCGTCTGGTACTTCACAGAGGAGGAGTTCCGAGCCGCACAAGAGGCGGGGCGGGTCACGGTCGGTCAGAACGGAATCAAGTACTACAAGGGTCTGGGAACAAGCACATCAGCGGAGGCCAAGGAATATTTCCAGAAAATTGAGCAACTGACGGTCGCCTTCAATTCTGATTCAAAAATGAATGAGTCCATGAGCCTGGCTTTCGCCAAGTCCCAAGCGGACGATCGCAAGGGGTGGCTGACGAATCACATGGCGAGCCCACCTCCTGGCGTGCCGTACGGCCACATCAAGGCTTTGCCAATCACGGAGTTTGTTCACCGCGATCTCGCAAACTTTAGCGCCGAGGACATCAAGCGGTCCATTCCCCACGTCGCGGACGGCCTCAAACCTTCGCAGCGCAAAGTCATATACGCTTGCTTGAAGAAGAACCTCACTGGGGACATGAAGGTGGCCCAACTGGCGGGATACATCGCCGAGCAAACCGCATACCACCACGGCGAGACGAGTCTGCAGGGCACCATTGTAAATTTGGCACAGAATTTCGTGGGCGCAAATAATCTCAACCTCCTAGAGCCGTCGGGGCAGTTTGGAACGCGTCTGGCGGGTGGCAAGGATGCGGCCAGCTCCCGTTACATCTTCACACGGCTCAGCCCGCAGACTCGCAAGATTTTTGACCCATCCGATAATGCAGTCCTGAAGCACGTGTTGGACGATGGTCAGCAGGTGGAGCCAGAGTTCTATGCGCCCATCGTGCCAATGATTCTGGTGAACGGTGCCGAGGGTATCGGCACTGGTTTCAGCTGCTATGTCCCTCCATACGATCTGTCAATTATCAAGCACAACATCATCTGTGCACTTGACCAGGTTGCTATGGTGCCCATGGTCCCACACTTCAAGGGATTCAAGGGGAAGATTACCAAGACGAAGGACCATACGTGGGTGATGGAGGGTGTGGTTGCGGTTGAGGGAGCCCAGCTCCACGTGACCGAGTTGCCACCAGGTCGGTGGATTCAGGACTTCAAAGAGCACCTGGATGCTCTGCTTGAGAAGGGCACCATCCAGAAGTTCGAGAATCACTCCACGGAGACCACACCCGATTTCCGCATCTGGGGGTTCACGGGTGACGATGCACTCAAGGAGCTCGGCCTGACCAAGACGATCCACACCTCAAACATGTATCTCATCGGACCGAACGGCGCCGTCAAGAAGTACAATAGCCCTGAGGAGATCCTCGTGGATTATCTGGAGATTCGCTTGGGCGTGTACAAGAAGCGCAAGGCGTGGCAGCTCAAGCAGCTCGAGGCGGAGGTGAACTGGCTGGACGAGAAGGCCAGGTTCATCCGTGGGGTTGTGGATGGGAGCTTCAGGGTGATGAATGTGCCGATGACAGAGATTACTCGGCAGTTCACGGCCATGAAGTTTGCCGATGCTTTTCACGCCAAGCTCCTGGACATCAAGACGTATCAGTACACAAAGGAGGAGGTGGCGAAGCTCGAGGCACTCTGCAAAGCCAAGCGGCAGGACCACACCCGCCTCAAGGCGATGACTGTGGTTCAGATGTGGAAAAATAACCTGAGTGAAATTTAGAGATGGCCAAGCAGGCCTTTGATAACATTCTGGAGTTGGAGCGAAAGGCCCAAGCTCCAGTAGTCGCCTTCTTCAAAAAGGCGCCCCAAGCATTTGAAAACGTTCTTAATTTTGAAAGGAAAATTCAAAAAGATGTTGTGAATTATTTCAAAGGCGTGGACATTCCAGAGTTGCCTGTACTCATCCCACCCTCACCGGCACCGTCCCCGACGCAGCCTCTACTTGACGTTGTGTTGAATCCTGTTGAAATAAACGGTTTTTATTTACTATCGGGCCAGAGCAACGTGACGTTTTACGCCACCACCAATAATCAAGATAGAGAGTACATACAAAAAGAGTGGACAGCGATTGGTATCACCGGCCTATCCGGACAACTCGTGGTGGGCGACGCACCCGATTTAAATATCAAAATGGATCCAAGAACGGTGGCCATTTCAAATCTCACATCGGAATCCTATGTGTGGTCTTTCAATGTACAGTCCGATACTGAACAAACCGTATCGCCTTACCAGGCCGTCACGGGTGCAATTCTTTATCCACCCGGCAGATTCAGTTACATATCTACGAAGCGCCAAGGAGTCATCAAGGGATATTATGATGTGGTTCAGAACGTCACTAAATTCGTTTTTGAAGAGGAGTCGCCAGCTGGGTTTGGGGTGGGATGGACGGTTGAGGATCTCAAGGGATTTGACGGCCCGTGCCGCGTGGTTTCGTACACCGATCTGACAATGCAAAATTGGGTCGCTGGTACCCTCGTGCCAAAGCGTCAAATGTTTGCAATACTCGCCCCAATTGACGGAAGCATACCCGAAAATACAGCGGAGTCGGTTCCCACAAAGGGCGTCGCAAAAGAACCGGGGTTCATGAGCACGTTCGTTCCCGCCAAATTTACAAATTATGATACAGCCATAGAGGCGAGTCTGAGGAAATTTCAAATTGAAATTAATCAGAACGTGAGAGGTGGGCAATCAACCGTCCCTTTGCGTGATCTCAACACTGGATTCAAGTGCAAAAATCAAGAGAATGGACACTACGATGAAGTGAGTGGCAAGGGGTTCAGCACAGGTTCTGTGATGGCCATCAACGCCATCGGCCCTCAGGAGGACCACCTTCTTCTAGAAGATTTCTCCAAGTCCCAGTGGAATCCAGAATTTAAACGGCATACCAACTCCGTCATGTACCAACGCGTCATCCCTTTCCCTCCACCCAATCCCTATTACCAGGGTCAGACTATTCAGATTGAACTCTTACCCACTGAGCTTGGCCATCTCCTGTCCAATATGTACCTGAAGGTGACGATGCCAGCTCTTCCGACAGGTGCGCAATATTCCGACCAGATTGGCCGAGCCTTGATAAAGCAGGTGGATCTCCTTGTGAATGAAACAGTCATAGAGACTCTGTACGACGACTGGTACATCATTCGCGACCAGCTGTTTCTGGATGCTGACGAACAACTCGGAATGTTCCAAGCCGTCGGTGGATCTAATATCAATTCACAGGTCCAGACGGACTATATCATTCCTCTCGAGTTTTTCTTCTGTCGGCGCAAGTCCCACAACGCACATGACGACGAGCGTCTTCGCCGGCCTTACTTCCCATTGTGCGCAATGTGGAATCAGAGACTCTACGTGCGTTTCACGTTCCAGCCGAACACGTGGTGGTGTAACGTCGCCGCACCTCACACGACCGATCTCATCTTGCCCAAACTCGTGACGGAGGAAATTTTGTTGGAAAATGCAGAAAAGTTATATTACACAAATACCCCCCTCAAGTACATCGTGAACCGAGTCAAGAAGGAGTCGACCCTCACGTTCTCGGCCGGCAACCCGCAGCTCCAACTCACCGCCTCCTTCCCTGTCCAGACCCTCGCTTGGTTTTTTAGAAACAAAAATTACGAAGACGTGTCATCGGGCGTTTATTCAGATTCCAGATACGACTACGGATACACGACCCAATATATTCAAACTGGAATTCAATTAAACTTCCCTTCGGGTGTGTCCAATTACGTTGACGTGATTGACACGGCTAAAATCACTCTCAACAATGTAGATATTTTAAGCACGTTCCAGGGGTCACTGTATTACACGTTCAAGCAGCCCATGGAGCATGGTATTTCAATTCCTTCAAAAAGTATTTATACTTATTCATTCGGCCTCACACCCAAGGAGTACAATCAGGGAGGTTATCTCAACTTTTCAAAACTCAATTCACAGACGACGACTCTGACCCTAGTGTTCAACCCGAGCTACGCTACACAGATTGCACAGGGGTACAATTTGTACATGTTTTATTATGGCTATACTCTTCTGGAATTCCAGGGTGGTTTTGCCCGTCTTCCTTATGTTTGATAGCAGCCTTCTCGAGATACTCCATGACTCCATTCTGCACACACCATCGCAGAAAGTTCAATTGGGCACATGTCGTCGTGAACCCCTGGAACTCAACGCGCTCCGTCCGACAAAATGGATCAAAGAGCTTCTTGCTGTACCCATCCAGGCTAGACTTGTATGCCACATGCACCGTAAACATCTTCCCAGTAGGAGTCGTGTACGTCACGTGATTGTTCTTTGCATAATTGGTCACGAACCACTCTAGTTTGCGGAGTGAAATTCCCTTGCGGTGGCCCAGAATATCGTGAAGTTTTTCGCGATTCTCTGGTACATCAAAGAATTTGGAGAGACTCGTCAGAAGAAGATCCGACTTACTCATTGATAATTTTGGATCGGAATTCTCTAACTAATTTTCCCACGGCGCCTTGACCCTCGTGGGCGCTTTGGGTTGGGGTGGAGGCGCCTGAGATTGATGAAATCCACAGTATCCATTCTCCTTGGGCGGTTTGAGGCAACGCTTTTTGCTCTGCAGAATTCCTTTGCAAAATGAACACTCCACGCCCGCGGTGTCCTTGACGAGCTGCTCAATCGGCAGCTCGTAGATTTTTGAAATAATTTTGAGGGAAGCGAAAACCTGCAGAGCAGTTCTCCGAGACACCTCCTCTTCAATCAAGAGAAGAATCTGTTGTTCCATGTACTTACTAAGTTTGGGTGTGAATTGTTTATACCGGCGCGGTCTTCTTGGCGAACCGAGCCAGGAAAGCTTTCCGGGCCGCCACCTCTGCTGTGCTGTCCGTCTTGACCATGAATTTTTTGTCAAAAATCAGATCTGCACTCACAAGAGGCTCGAGTAGATCCTGGACCGGCTTTTTGAATTGGTTCGTGAAATAATACTGGAAATCAAGTGGTATATTCTTCTCACGGACCCACGCGGGATCTTCCGCCTTTTCGTACATTTTGCCCTCACCCTTGACAATCACAAAAGAAACGCGATCGCCTTGCTGTGGTTCAGAACCAGGCGCGCGGGCCCTGATCTTATCCCTGACCGCCACGTGAGGCATGGGCACCTTGTATTCAGACGCCAACTGCTTGCTCATCATCAACTTCTCAATCAGCACCTTTCCTTGCATCAGATTCTTGGCCGCTTCCCTAGCCGCTTCAATAACGGGCCCTGGATCACTCGACTCAAGGACCATCCCTAGAAGCTTCTTGAGTGTCTCGCGAACAAATGGGCAACTGTCACGCCGGACAACTTGCAGTCCCTTGACGTCAATTTTCTTGAAAACAACAGAGTCCCCTTTCTTTTCGTACATCTTGGCGGCGTAACGCTTCTTGCTGTACAAAAAGTACGGGCAGTAAACCTTCTCGAGTTCAAGGTCGTTCGGCGCCTTGAAAAGCTTCGTGCATTGCTCAGCAGCCAGCTCACCCTGTTGCCAGCTATAGTCAATCGCCTCCTGACCCTTGCGTCCCTGCACGTCAAACTCAACCATCACCGAGTCCGTGTCGCCGTATCTGACCTTCGCACCTGGAAAGTTGGCCTCCACGTAGTTCTTGGTCTCTTCAATCATTTGTCGTCCTCGCATAGTAACAGTTGATGCGATGGCGACGCACGGAAGCATGCCCTTAGAAGCCCCAGTAAACCCATAAATACTGTTCATACTAATTTTGTAAGCCAATTGTTGACCGTTGTAAACCGCCTCCATAGGCGTCCCTTCTGCTTGGGCCATCAGCTTCTTGGCTTTTTTGCGAAACGCCTTGAGGTCGGTGAGGATGGTTGGGAGCAAACTCTCAACGTTCTGTGCAAATCTGTGAGGGCCGTATTGTTCGTATTCTACACCAGGCAAATTGTCGTACCGGGCATTCATGACCAGTGTGGAATAGCACAAGTTGTGCGCACACATGATGCTGGGATACAGAGACGCGAAATCAAGTGCAGTGATTGGTCCGTAATACGCACCCGTCTGCGCATCTAGAACCGTCGCACCCTGATACTGATCATCACTCGGTGCATCCAATCTCCGAAACGTTGGGATGATGAAATTAAGCTCACGGGCCTTCTTCGCCATTTGACTAAACACCTTGATTTGCTGACCACGCTCACTCAAGAACGCCAAAGGAACCCAACACGCCTTGGCCATCTCCACGAGGTTCTGAATCTGGCACAGCTTCTCCATGAGTTTGTGTGGCAGGACAGTATCCTGAATACAGTACTCGGCCACCTCACCGAGCCTTTTGGGATCACCTTCCTTGTACCGGCTGAAAATTTCCTTGACCGGCATGTCGTTTTTTTGATCGTTCAAAAACCACTTGGAGACGTTATTGAGGCTGTAACTCTCCAGCTTGTGCTCGCGCTTCACATCCTGGAAAAGATCAAAGACGTACCGGCCCTTCATAGGCACCATCTTGAGCTCGTTGTTCCCAAGAGCGCTCGAGCTCAGATTCTTCTCAACGAGTTCAGCCACCTCACCACGAACCCGCCCCCACACGGGCCGCAGACCGCAGTGAATAGTCGCCCGGATGATGAGAAATTCCAAATCAAAACCAAAGATGTTCCATCCTGTGATAATATCTGGATCGTTCTTGATGAGATACTTTTGAAAGGCGTTCAAAAGGTCCTTTTCAGTCTCAAAGCACTCCACGTCATCTCCAGCCGTTTCCTTGAGGCACAGACACTTGCGGTCCAGGAACCCCTCTTGGCCAAACGCCTTGGTCGTGATGCCAATCTGGAACACGACGTCGTGTGGATTCTTGGGGTCCGGGAAAGCTCCTGTACTCGAGTAACACTCAATGTCAAACGACATGATCCGAAGTGGTGCGATATCATCACGAGCGAGTGGGGTCACGAATCGCCAATTAGGAGCCCACAGATTCACTTGACACGTGGATTCAGCATCAGGTTCACAGAGACCGGGGTCGATCCAACCAGTCGACGAACATCCAGAAACGTGCATGAACCTCAGAACGGGGTCAATGTTGGACTCGTAAACCTTGCACCCAGAAAGCTCTGAAAACTTGTTGTTATCAATGGAGTACGCACAATTGCGTAGCGCACGGTGCGTCTTGAATTCCACCCTCAGAAACCGTGAAAGTTCACCATTTTGGAACCCCCAAAGATCCTTGCCGCGGTGGACCTCACACGACACGAGTCCGCGCCAAAAGGTGCTCTTGATGAAGCTCTTGAGATCCTTGTCGGTTTTGATGAAAAAATATGGATTGAATTTCGTCCCGAGGGAGACGGACCTGCCATCCTCGGCACGACCAAAGATTCTGATCGTAAATTGGTCATCCTGGTCCTGACCGTCCCACGCGACGGCTTGGAATGGGATTCCCGACATGCCTAATTAATGTTTGTTTTTTCTAACTGTCTACAGACCGGTCGACCCAAATCCAGCCGCGCCCCGGTCGGTGAGTTGGGTGCACTCGCCTGGAATCTCTACCACGTCAGCCACTGCAAAACGCTCCAGAATTAGCTGAGCGATGCGGTAACCCGGACGAATGACGAATGGCTGACTGAAATCCAGATTCTGGAGGACCACCTTGACCTCGCCAGTGTAATCCGGGTCAATGACGCCCGCCAGAGTGTCCAGACCGTGCTTTACGGCCAGTCCAGAGCGAGGTGCAATGCGTCCATAAGTTCCCTCTGGGAGACCGACCGTGATACCGGTCGATACGACCACACGTCGGCCAGGCAGTACGACGTAATTGTCAGTGCTGAAAAGGTCGTACCCAGCAGCGCCGGGGGTGGAGCGTACAGGCAGAATCGCATGAGGAACAAGCTTGGTGACATTGAGTGCCATTGTAGTTTTACTAAGTTTGATGGCTTTATGTAGATTAACGACGCATTGTCATGCGCATCAAGGGGCCCATGGAACCGATATAATTGCGCCCGCCATACCAGTTGGCGCCAAGGGCACCAGACCGCTTCACACTTGGAGACGTGCGGCGCTTGGGCGTGGGAGTACGACGCTTGGGGGAAGGCGTGCGACGCTTGGGGGAAGGCTTGGGCTTGCGGACAAACAGGGAACGGAGGCGGCGCATCATTTAAAGTATTCCCACATTTTAATTTTAAATGGCATTCAAGTCACTCGTCCTTGACATTGATGGGGTTCTTCTACGGGACAAGGCCCTGTTGAATCACGTGAAGCACAATTGCGAACGCTATGTCAAGGCGAAGCTTCCTGAATGCAAGGATCCGGCTCTAGTGAACCGACTTTTGTACACGAACTGCGGTCACACCGCCCGTGGCCTCCAGAGCCTTTTTGGAGTTGACACGAGCGACTTCAATGAGAAGGTTTATGACGTTCCTCTACGAACGCACCTCTGGGAAATTCTCAGTAGCACCGAGTTCCAAAAGGAGGCGGCGAACATTCACGAACACACCAAGAATGGGTGGCGAGTCACGCTCTTCACAAATTCACCCATTGAGTGGGCCGGTCAAGTAGCCCATGCAATCAGTGATGAGGTGTACGTTGTGTGCCCTGGATCTGACGTGGCGACGTCCCCTCTCAAGCCACAGGCCACGGCCTACAGCAATTTCGCCAAGCATCATACCCACATCTTCGTTGATGATTCTCTACAAAATTTGAGCACCGCACGCTGGCTGCCGAACTGGCACCCGGTTTATTTCAATGACTCAAAGTTCTCCAAAACCGTGTACAAGCCAAAGTGGTGTCCGACGATCGGGTCAATCTGGGAACTTGATATATTTCTGAATTCTATGAGCCTTCAGGCGGAAAACCACGAGACGTATCTTTAGAAATACGGTACAGAATGTATTCTAGATCAAGGAACAAAAGTTCCACATTCTTTGTAATTATATTTTGATAACTAAATTTAGGATCAAGTTCTTTGCAGAGTCCCTCGAGGAGCGAATAGGTCCGAAGAATCACGAGGGTCGTGGAATCCAGTTCCACTGGGACCTTCTTCGCCTTTTCCCTAATTTCTGGAGAATTCACAGTAAATGATCTGATGTCAAGCGTCTGAAGATAATCAAAATACTGTTTGACGAAAATCCTCGTCACCTCCTTGTCACGGACAGTCATGCCCATTTTGACCATGTTGTCCATCACATCATCCACGTTGGAAGTCTGGACCCCATAAACAAAGTCGCGGATCGCCTGTTTGTAATCGGGTGTGATGCGAATCACGTTCCCAAAATCGTACAGAACAAGGGACTCACCTGATCGTCCCAAATTTCCAGTATGGAGATCACCGTGGATAACTCCCTCATAGAGAAGCTGCTCTAGAAACATATTAATCAGCCTCTCGGCTTTGAAAGGTCTATTAATGGGGTTGGAAGGCGCGTATTCCATTACAATCACATCTTGGGTACTGAGCTTCGAGTAAGGTCTTGGGATCTTCACATCATCCCTATCCCGGTACATATCCCTGAACATTGCGATGTTGCGTATTTCATTTTTAAAATCAAGTTCGTTCATAAGACCCTGTTCAAATTCCTTGAGCCAAGGGTTCATAAATTCCATACCGAAATTAGGGATCAGAGAGAGAAGACCAACACCAGACTTGATGAGGTCCAGGTCTTCTTTAATTTGCACATCAATTCCGGGTCGCTTAAATTTAAGAACAATATCCTTCCCGTTGAGTTTGGCCTGATGGACCTGGGCTATACTCGCTGACGCGATGGGTTTCGGATTCACATCTGTAATTCCCTTTGGGATCTTGTCCCGTACTTGTTCAAAGTCGAATGGCGTGACGTTGTCCCGGAGTGGTGCCAAATCGTTCGAGAATTCTTTTCCAAAAATGTCAGGACGGTTGGAAATGAACTGGCCAATCTTGATGTAGGTCGGACCGGCTCCGTCAAGGGCCCGACGGAGCCATTTCCCCCGATCCTTTGGTGGCACGACCCTGAACCCAAGGCCAATTTCCAAAGGTCTGAGTGGCCGTGGGGACCACATCATTCTCTAAAGAGTATTAACAAATTTTATTGCGCGAATCTACTCCTCGTCTTCATTCTCCGCCTTAACCTCGTCATCTGCGGCCTCCTTCGTCAGGTCGTCCCACATGTCGCTCGTCTTGCTGAAAAAATCCTTTACGAAAGCCTGCTCATCCTTGGCCGTCTTCTTCAGAGCCTCGTGAATCTCACGGAAAGTGTCCATCCGCTTGGACTCGGCAACGCGACGCGCACGGGAAAGACGCTTTGGGAGACGGATAGGGCCCTCCTTGGAGGACTCGGCACGTATGGTCACGGGGCGCAGGGCGGCAGTTATCATTTGATAGATGGACATATTTTATTTTTATATGATAGATGAGCATGTGCTTCAAGCGACGCAACGAATTTTTGTACGTCGTGTTGCCTTATTTCAACTTTTGTGGATTCAAACGCCGTCGCCAACTCTTCGTTGAATTTATAAAAAAAATTGACAAGGTCAAGGGGATACGGGTAGTCGTGGCTGAAAACGTCGGGCCAGCACCATTACCCACCCTCAATGTATGGTTACACCATAAAGTCAATTCCCCGAGCGTTCTGTGGCTCAAGGAAAATTTGGTCAATATAGCAGTTGGCCACCTCCCAAGTGACTGGAAATATGTTTCATGGATTGATGCGGATATAACATTTTTGAATGAAAATTGGGTCAATGAGACTATCCATGAACTTGATACATACGACGTTGTTCAGATGTTTCGGACGTGTATTAATCTTGGCCCCCAAGGAGAGGCTCTTAAAATTGATAAAAGTTTCGGATACATGCACAGAGATAGTAACACGCCTTATGTAAAAACCGATAAATATGGGTTTTGGCATCCTGGATACGCGTGGGCGTGTAATAGAAAAGCATGGAACCAAATGAATGGGCTTTTGGATTGGGCCATCCTCGGCTCCGGTGACAGACACATGGCAATGTCATTCATCGGTAAAGCACTCGACAGTGCTCCTGGAAATATTCATAAAAATTATAAGAATATGCTCGTGGAATTCCAAAAAAAATGTGAAAATTTGGAAGTCTCATATATTGATGGCACTATATTACATCACTGGCACGGGAAATTCGAAGATCGCAAGTACAGAGAACGCTGGGAAATTTTAACAAAAAATCAATTCAATCCAATAGATGATATTGAAATGAATGATTCAGGCCTTATTCATTTAACAATGAGTGGTGAACGTATACAGTCTGAACTCAATGGCTACTTTATCGGGAGACGCGAGGACGGCGTCTGAGATTCTGGTCAGGGTCGTAACGTGTAGCGTACCATGAAACAGGTGCTTTACGTTTCGTCACCAAGACGTATTTGTACACGCGCGCCACGGCCCATTGTTGCGCAGATGCTCCAGGACGGCTCCCGCCCGTCTTCCACGCCTTGAGCCCTCTATTATAAACAGTATTTAAAGTGATGGGCGATATTCCAGTTCGTTTTGATATAGCCATCTTATTGAATTTAAGCCCAGGATAAACGAGATGGAACTGCCGAGTCCACTTGGACCTCTTTGTTTTGACCATCTTATTGGACTTGCCCAATTTTGGGCGAAAAGTGGTCCGTCTTCTCAGAAGCTCTTTTTCTCGCCGAGTTCTCCATATTTTGGTCAGGCCTGTGAAATATCTTTCCGGCCACGCCCGAGTCACGAAGGTGTGTCTAGGTCTACGAACCATAAAGATATTTTATATTTAAATTCTCAACTAAATTTAATGAACTACGCGATCGTGGAGGGTACGCCTGGTAAATGGGCCATTAATAATTCGGTGAAAAACACAATCTTTCAGTACGTGAAAAATATTATGGACCCGAATAACAGCCGGGCCCATTTCAATAGCTATTTTAAGAAGCGCGGCCGCAATTATATTGCTGTAAATGAAAAGGGTCAGATATTGGGATTCGCCATCCTAGGACCCAACAGATACACGGGGACAATGCGGCTCTATGTCATAGGGACGAAACCGGGACGAGGGATCGGGAGGGTACTGTTGACTCAGATTGAAAACAATGCTCGTAACAGGGGTGTCAGTAAGGTGCGCATAGTAGATCCCGTTTTTAACGCCCGGTCCTTCTACTCGCACATGGGATACACGAACGGTAAGCGCGTCCATGGGAACGCCACGATGTCCAAGAAGCTCAATACACGAAAATCACCTTCTCGCCAGTCTCCAACGCGGCGCGCATCTTCGTGAGCATCTTCTGCACGGCGTCGCGCGGGTAAAACGCCCCACCGTTGAATTCCTCTTCTAAATTGTCCACGTCCTCCTTCGTGAGAACCATGGTCTTATTGCGCCACGACACTGCGGCGGCCCGACCCTCGTCATACGCCTTGTTGAACGCCTCGCGCGTTGGAAAGGCCTTGTCCTGATAAAGACGGTTGATCCATCCGAGGACGTCTGGATCACTGAATTCGCCGAGCTTGTTCTTCCACTGAGGCGCGGCGAATTCAAGAACCTTGCGCTTGGGCGCATACTTGACGGGGATGGAAGCGAACTTTGCGAGGGTGGCGGCCATTTTTTGGTTGATGAAACTCGTGGCCGGGTCAAAAATTGACACGGACGCGACACTTTTTTTCTCCATATATGATATGTCGGATAAGGTCAAGCAGAAGGGGGCCTATTTCACGGCGACGAACTTGAAGACGGCCAATGACGGCCTCCCAGTGTACAAGAAGAATGGCGTCAGTACATACTACAAGAAACTCGCGTCGGGTGAATTAGTGACCATGGTGCTCAACATGAAAGTCAAGAACGCGAGCGGGGCGGTCATGAAACTGGCTGCGTATAAAAAGAAGACCGCGACGCCCAAGGCTCCCAAGCCGGCCGCACCCAAACCGGCACCGGCCGCAGGTCCCAAGACCCCTCCAGGTTTCACCAAGACTAATCTGAAATGGGATATTGGTTTGGGTGCGAATGATATTTATAAGAAAAATTCAAATGGAACTTATTGGCACAAAAAATATAATGGAACTCTTGTGACCTTCCCCATAGAGTTCGAGGTCACCAAGCCTGATGGAACTCTGGTTCAGCTAAAGTCTTTAATATCTCCGAAACCCCCCAGTGGATACACCGAGACTAATCTGAAATATGGGGCTAATAATGTGGGTTTCAAAAAAATCTATCTTAAAAATGGCAAATACTACACGAAACTGCCATCAGGTGCAATGGTGAATCTTCCAAATTATACACAGCTTACGAAACCAAATGGTTCAAAGGTTTCAATAACAAATCTCAAATCGGGTGCGGGTCCGTCGGCCCCACCGGCCGCCAAGACCCCTCTAGGTTATAAGAAAACGAATTTGAAAAACTTTAAGTACCACACCATCTATCTCAAAAATGGCAAGTATTACGATAAATTAAATACAGGTGAAATGGTCAACCTTCAAAATCACGTAATTCTTTCAAAACCAAATGGCAGCTTTGTGTCGGTGAAAAATCTCAAATCAGGTGCGGGTCCGTCGGCCCCACCGGCCACCGGCTTCACGAAGACCAATCTCAAACTAAAAAACACGGCCGTAGGTTCAAATAATTCCATTTACAAAAAGAATTCAAATGGATCTCTCTTCTTCAAAGGCTCGGGGGGTGGGGGTACAAGCATGTGGATTAACGTGCAGCCTTATTATAAGATTATAAAACCAAATGGGAAGGAGGTGTACGCGAGTGAAGAATATCCTAATAAATTTTTAAAAGAATGGAAGAACAGTGGAAAAGTGTCGGGCAATGGCAAAAAGGTTTACAAACACGATAAGACGGGTGAACTTATGGTTCTAAAAAATGGAAAAATTAGCACAACATTCATAGGCAAAAAGGCTCTCAAAGCCCTATTGGGTGCAGGTCCTTCGGCTCCGCCCAAGCCCAAGGCTCCAGCCAAAGCCAAAACTCCCAACGTGGCGTCCGGTTCTGGTATTGCACCCGTCGTTACCACGTCCCTTGTCCCAGTCATCAAACCCGGTCCAGATCACATCAAAGCTGCAGAGACCGCCTATGCGAATGCCGTCAAGAAGGTGGCTGACAAACTTAAGGAGCTCCAAGAGGCGACGGGTGGTAATAACAGCAAGAACTTTGAGAACTACAAGGCTGCCATCGGGAACATGGGGTTCGTGCATATGAATAGAGCCAATACAGTTACGTACAAGGCGACGACTGTGCGTGGGTTCCACGGTGCCATGGGGTGGAGAAGCTCCCTCGCCAAACCCAAGTTCACGTACTTCACTCGCCAAGTCAAAATCAAATACACGCAGTACCTTGCTCATCAGCAACTTCTGTTCCTTTACGGGAAGAATGTTAATTCGTTTGAAAATGTCCGTATGAGTGACATTATTGATACGAAATGGCTCGTGGCCCAAGACAAGTACATCCGGTCCCTGTCTTCCCGGCAACTTTTCACCATGTATGGGTACTCATTCAAGGGTGACTCGTGGGCTCACGCCCACCTGGGCAACTATTTTGATATTAATAGATTCAAGACGGATCTCAGCAGCCTGGGTCACCAATATTTCGCCTTCTTTTTCCAGGCCCGAGATTTCTACAAGATTAATTCTGGTAATATTGATAATGATTACAATCTGACCCTTGATCGCGTCAAGACGGAGTCTGACGAGAATAACCTCAAAGCGATTATGAATATATTTATCAATGAACTTAATGAGATTATTCGTAATGCGCCAGCCGTGACGCGGACGTTCATTGTGTTCCGCGGCCAGGCGGACGACAAGTACCTTACGGGCGTGACTGGAAATCTCTATACGACCGAGCGCTTCTGCTCAACGTCGGTCGATGGTGACGTATCACGTGAGCAATTCTCACACGGTCACACCCTTCAGCGCATTACCCTGCTTAAAGGATCCAAGTGTCTCCTCATGTTTGGATCGACCAAGTTTGCGAACGAGTTGGAGATTCTCCTTCCACGTGGATCAACGTACCAGATCGTCAAGAAGCGTACGAATGTCGTATCGAACCGGTCTACGAACTTCTTCCATCCCAATGTCAATCCTAAAAAGGTTAAGAATCTCGTGGATATTGTTCTGATCGGATCGGTGGAGAAGGCGCCGCCTGTTGAGGCGGTGCCCGTGACCGTCATACCCCAAATGAACGTCCAAATAATGCAGAATATAGTCAAAAAACTACCCGGATGGGGCCTGATGAAGGTGACGGGCCTGCTTGGTAAGGGTGGATACGGCGCGGTATATCAAGCAAGCGACCCCAATTTTGATAATGTAGCTATTAAAATTCAGAAGAAGAGCAATAACTCGAACGCTGAGGTGAAGGCCCTGAAAAAGCTGAGAGCGGCGAAGATGGCTCCGACCTATCTTAATAACAATAACATCAAAGCGACGAATAATATGAAGAAGCTCGTGCCTAGAAACCTCGAAGTTGGAAATAACGTATCGGTCTTGGCGTCTCAGATGATCCGAGGTTCACCCCTCAAGAAGTGGTACACGGGTGCGCCAATTCCTCAAAATATCAAGAACAAGCTCGCGAATTCAATTTCAAAAATGCACAACAGTGGCGTCATTCACGGTAATTTACATCGCAACAATATCATTATCGGGAATAACGGAAAGGCCTACGTCATTGATTTCGGCAAGTCGCTCGTAACGAACAAATCATTCAAGAGCCTCAACGAGGCGAATAACTACCTCAAGAGACTCACTGGGAAGACGAAGGTATCACACTCCAAGACGTCGTGGTACTCGAATAACAAGCGGACCCACTTTTTGGATGGCAATTTCATGAGACGGTTGAAGTAATTTAAATATCAAAAGACTCGAAGAGTTCCTCGACGGGCGTCTTCGCTAGCCCATCCTTCCCCATAATCTCGGTGAACCACTTGCCACTGGGGCCGCACCGGTTCTTATCAAGACGGACAGCCTTGGCGTAGTCGCGATAGACTACGTCCTTACTCGCAGACACGATGGAACGTCCACACGTCTTGTCACCATGGTTGTAATACAGGCAAACCTTGCAGAGGGCGGACATACTCATTTGGTTTTCAAATGACTTATTTTTTTAAGATGATCCATCTTAAAAAAATGTGGGTACTCTAGTATAATGGGTAATATTTTCAATCGTCCAGACGAGAAGGAGAAGCTGCGGCGCGCTTTCAAAGCCGAAGGTGCACAGAATGCATTTGATAAATGTCCTGAAATTGCCGAAGAATATGTAAAATACGTGTACGATAACGGCGTTCGTGCAACCAGCTCGGCCAAATGCCCGAGTGGTAAGGTCCAAGCTGCTGAGAAAAAAGGGAAGTATATGGTTTGCCGACCCGAAAATTTTGATGTTACTTCTTCAAACCCTACAGTAAAGGATTTTAATTCAAAATTTACAAACTGCGTGGGAACTTCCACCTATGTTCCCGAGCCGTACAGTGGAAAATCGTTCAATGCACTGCAGTAACCCCACCTAAAGCCTCCCATTTGAAAACACGTGGCAATTCTGAACAAATTCGCTCAGCCTCCTCGCGCGTGTTCACGTATACGAAATTCACGCCATCCTTCACGCCTCGGATGACGTAAATCATTTTCATTTGAAATTCAAACGGTCCGTGGCTCTAACCGATTTTTTCCACGGCATTGTTATAATGAGTTCAAGCAACTCTAATAATAATGGGAACCAGTATATTGGTGCGCGTCAAAGCCTGTTACAGGCTATAAGGAAATTGGACGCCCCTCTGTTCAGGGCCCGCGGTATACACATCACCGCCGAAGCCGTCAATAACACCAACAACCGCGAACGGGAACTTATTGCAGCTCTGACCGATGCCAACGGGGAGAGAATCGCGTGGATGGAAATATACATTTATCAAGGGACGGAAAATGGCAAAATATGGAAATCCATCTCATTCGAGGAGGGGTGGACGCGGGCCAACCTCAGAAGAAACCTGAACAAACCAAAAAATAAAAACAGGGACATGGGATACGGAACCATACTACGGGCGGTGCTAGCCAAAGCGGCCAAGGATGCGGGATTCGTTGGAATAGAACAGACCTCGGCCGCACTGACGAATGAGAATAAGACCAAATCAAATGCCGCATTGGCGGCCCGAAAACGGCTCAAGAATTCCCCCCCTACCAACGCGAAAGAATTGAACAACTTGACTAAAATTGCCATGTGGCGACCAGTGAGTTCTTATATTATGAATAAGCTCGGATTTGAAGGAGGATACGGAGGGAACAAAGCCTTATTAAATAGACTGAATAGCACGGGTGAAACTAGGAAATTATGGTTCTCGCGCCCGGTGCCGGGTCGGTATAACAAATATGTTTTTGTAAATCAACCAACCCCTAAACTCAACGCAGTCGTCAATGCCGTCTTCCACCCACCACGGAGTTAAAATCTCTATATATTCTAATGAGAATTGAAAAGAATAAACAAAAGCTGGAGAGGTGGCTCAAGGCGGAAGAACGCAAAATTGCAAAAATAAATTCAAGACTGATACCTACGAATAAGCTTAGAGCCACCTTGAACAAGATTGCCGGACATACGTTTCTCATAAAAGAGAGCCAAAAGAGATTCGGTCACTCGCCTTATAAAGCAAGTTCCGGGAATAATTGGGAAAACAACAAAACCTCAAATTGGACCGGAAATTTCAACGGACTTGCGAACCCCGAACCAGTCATACTCGTCACGAACAACGGTCGGTACCTTGGCCACGTTTGGGTGAACGGTGTCAAGGTGCCGAAACGGCCAACTGGGCATTTCCAGGGTATACAAAAGACTGTGAATCTGAATAAGAATTTAATAAATGCAAGAAAAAATAACAACAAACCAAACCCACCCCTTGAGCGCACCGAAGTCACGACGAACCTCATGAAGGCCGTCGAGAATCACCTCAGAAATTTAGGGTACAGTGCAATGTCCACGCATTGGCCCATGGGAAAGATGTTCCAGATGATGCGTCAGAACCCAAATTGGAAGAAAACGGCACCTATGGTGTATAAGAAGAACATCCGCTAGACCCTCACAGCCCCCGCGTAGTCGATCCAGTCGTCCAAAGTGAAGAAGCAAAAGTCGTCGGGCAGGACCCAATCCTTGAACTTGAGTTGGATCTCGTTCTCGTAGAGCCAGTTGATCGGGTTGGTCTCGGGGCGCCGCTGCCACTTCTTGTTCTCCACGTCACGCCTCATAATCTCCAAGAAGCGCTCCTCGGTGTGGATGCCGGAAGGGTCGGCGCCCACGCCGTCATAGTGGATCATTTGGTTTTCATGGGTTCGACGGCCTTAACAGGAAACCACCAGTCGATAATCTCACCCGCGCGTATCACGGCGTATATTATAGCCGACGCGATACGACCGGACATAGGGGTTAGTCTGTCGAATACGCACTTGTATGAGAGGGTCTTGAGTTCTATGGTGTCCATTTTATGTTTATGACTTCACTGGCTCTAAGACCCACACTGTGTTCTGCTCATCGACCGGTGCGTCCATCACGTCAAGGTCGACGTGCGCGCCATTCGCGAGCCCCATGGCGTTGGCGCGCGCTTGGGCATTCTCAAGGGTCGAGAAGCTTCCGATGAAGATGTCGTCACCCTTCCAACCGGTCACGAAGAGGTGGTAGACTTGCGCCATTGTTCTACTCGCACTCATTCGCTTTAACTACATAGTATCCTACACCGACGCCCGCACCCACAAGCCCAGTGAGTGCGACCGTTCCGAGAGCCGCGCCGAGCTTGATATAGTGTTGCATGATATTTTAAATAAAATATCTATAAACTTTATATGAACAACGTGAAGACCATCGTGCGTCTCATGAACAAACCCGAACTCACGTTCGGCGAGGTGAACCGTCTGTCGGGTCTGACGTATGCAGTACTTCCAGGTATCATTTCAAATATGCGTCGCAACGGTCAGCGTGAACTGGCGAACGCGCTTTCCAGAATAGAGGGTCGTGTGACGCGCCGCTTCGAGAGAATGAGTGGCCCTCCAGTACAGTACTACAACTCGAACAATAACGAGCCCCCTATGAATTACACGCACAACATCTCACGTGAGCGTGGACGCAACGCAAATTACAACACGTTCATGAACACTCTGAAGAGAAATCTGGGCCGTCATGGAATCGTCATAGAGAACACACGGCCTAGACAAGCCCTCAAGTACGCAAAGCGTTGGCGCCAGGCTGCTCCTCGTGAGATCCAGAGAGCCCGAGTCAATGTGAAGCTGCCAGCGAACACGTCAGATTTCTTTTCGGCCAAGAACTTTAATCGCGGCAATGAGGCTATTATGGTGATCAAGAAACGCGTCGCCAACGGTCGTGTGAGGTCGAAGCGTTACTATATCGAAAAGTCGTCTTTCGCCCGTCTGGCCGGCATACCTTGGGCGCAGGCCGTGAACCTGCCGGCAACGGCCAGCATGTTCAGGGACCCCTTTAACAGCCGTCAGGTGTACCGGCGGAACCTGATGAACGTCAAGTTCGTCTAATTAACATACTTGGCATCCTCCTCAATTTGCTTGACAACCTTGTTGATCCTGGTGAGCTTGCGCTCCATCATCCCACCCAGAATAAACGCTCCAAAGGCCAGAAAACCCATGAAGATCACGAGACCCTTGACGTCCTGAATTTCCATTGTTTAAAGATGGGGGGAGTTCCTTAAATAATGAACCTTTACGCCAAGGCTCTTGGAATCGTCATAGGTTCGCACTTTGTGAGATGGGCAGCCGAGTACGCCTATTTCACACAGTGTGCAGGTCTGTGGACCTCAATTTTCTCTTGGAATTCACCAACGTGTCGGGGCCTCCGGTGGGCCGCCGACTCCGTCATGACGAACGTGGTGAATATAGTTGGTGGCTATTCACTTAAGCTTCTGGGATCTTGAGACGGCCTCCTTGAGTTCTTGGAGCTCATCGGAGATGCGCTGATGCCAAGGTTCGAGCACGAAAACCTGAAAGCCAAGGGCTATGGTACTGACGGTAGCCGCATATTTTTTCATTTAAATTTAAATTGACAAAAGAATTGGCCTCTCATTAAAAGGGATCCCATTGAATCTGGTGGTTGCTGCTGACGTGTACGCCCCCATACGGGGCCAGACGATCCAGTCGCCCTCTCCTATATTTTTTGGAATTTGAATTTTTTTTGAAATTATATCCCCCCCATCACACGTGGATCCGAACAAAATCCTTGGGACCTGGTGACCTTCAATTTCATTTCCAAATTTGTCTATAAAATATCCTGGTATCGGTTCGGCATGATCAAAAAGTACACAATTGAAAGCACCGTACAAAGACTCTGAAATTGTCACACCACCCCCCTTCACCCCCATGACCGGTGTGACGAGGGTCGCCATGTGTTCGACCATGTACCTTCCTGGCTCGGCTATAAAAATAAATTTTGAATTTAATTTGGAAATTGTTTCATTAATTTGTTCCGGAACTGGTCCGAGGTCAAAGACATTAGTGGATGAAAATCCCCCACCAATATCAATAATTCTTGGATCGAACCCAAAATATTCAGAGAGTTCCACAGCCTCCATGGCCAACATAATTCCATTCTTAAATGCAGATGGGTTTTTGGCCATTGATCCCACATGGAAAGAAATACCCACAAGTTCAAGACCGAGTGACTTGCACTTTTCTATGAGTTCAGGCCATTCATGTTTTTCAGCCCCATATTTTATTCCTAAATTGCAGCGAGCATCTGGATCATCGGCGCGGATCCGAAGGATGACCTCCTTCCACCCCCCCTTGGCCAACTTCTCCAACTCACAGACTGAATCAAAAGTTGTCAATTTTATATTTGAATTCTTCGCATGTGCAATCTCCTGGCGGCGTTTGCACGGGTTCGCATATATAATCCGTTCTTGCTCGACGCCCATTCCTAACACGAGATCAATCTCGGCCGGACTTGCGCAGTCGAACGAAGAACCCAAGTTCGCAAGGGTTTCTACGATCCTTGGATCCGGATTGCATTTGACGGCGTAGAATGGACGGATGGTCGGGAATACCCGCGTCCATTCTTTGTACGCCCGTTTTAGAATGCCCAGTTCGTAAACGTAAAAGGTATCTTCAGGTTTTTGTGAGAGAAGGAGTTCGTGAAGAACCCCAACCCCGACCATCAGAAGTAAGACTTCTACGTGTCCTGGAGATTTTATTCTGAATTAAAATTAAATGCCCAAGATTGCGAACCTCCTGATGATCGAAGCCAAGGGCTCGACCAAAAATAAACTGCTGGCCCTTGCGGCCAAGCCACCCCCTACCAAAAAGCAACTCCTTATGAAAATGGTAGGGGTTCCGAAGCGTATGCCGACCAAGTACCACAACAAGAAGGGACGGCAGTTCTTCCTGACCCTCAAGGGAAAGTATGTGGTGCGTCACAACGGCAAGTCCCTGTATGGCCTGAAGGCGGCTGGCCCCAATGCCATGACGGCCCCCAAGGCGATCCGTCCCAAGCGTTATTTGAAAAAAAGTGTCGTCCGGACGCCAAATTCGCACCCCCTCATGCCCATGACCAGAGCACAAACCGTCCGCTGGGTTAAAGCTAAAGCCAGTTCGTTAGCAAAGTAAAATGGATCGGGTTTTCATCCTCGACCGTTCCGGTTCCATGGAGTCCTGCCGTGATGACACCATCGGAGGTTTCAACTCTTTTTTGCGCGAGCAAAAGGCCATGGGCGGGACCCTGAGCCTGATCCAGTTTGATCACGAGTACCAGGTGACATATGCATCCAAGCCAATTGGTGACGTAGAGCCTCTGACCACCGAGACGTTCCAACCTCGCGGGTCAACGGCACTCCTGGATGCAATCGGTCGGACGATCAAGGAGACTATGGCACCCACTCCAAGCGTCGTGATCCTGACTGACGGCCTGGAGAATGCTAGCCGAGAGTACACGAAGGCGCATATCAAGGACCTGATTGAACAAAAGACCAAGGATGGCTGGACGTTTGCATACCTGGGAGCGAACCAGGATGCGTTTGCAGAGGCGAGCTCTATGGGGATCGCCCCTGGATGCACGATGAACTACGACGTTCGCAACACACCTGTTGCTTTCCGGGCTCTGAGTGCGGCCATGTCAGCCCAGGCCTCAGGCCAGTCCCAGACCGTCGACTTGGCGACGCAGATCGTCTAGGGTTCCATTGTTCAGAATTTGATGGGTCGTTTCTAGTTCATCCACCGTGAACTCAATGTCGTGCTTCTTGATGCCTTCGCGTGTAATTTTGATAGTAATTCCTCCTCTGGCATGAATAGCGTCCACTTCGTGTTTGTATCTCACATCAGGTATCACAATCGCGTCCCCCTCCCATGAATCAAAGAGCCGCCTGACGAAGAAATCATTCGCAACGAAAAGCCGGGTCGTTTGAGCCACGTGTTGCATTGCTGAGCGTGGCGACACCCCCCAATGAGGATCAACAAAATCCTTGATTTCCGTTTCAACTGCAATATCACTCCATCCATAAAGGGCCTTGACCGCCTCCTTTATGGGTTGAGCAAATCGTACTGTACGGTGCGTCCGTCCAAATAGGGTCGCAACCGTGTCCTTTCCTGACCGGGCCCGACCGGCGAGCCCGATGATTTTGGGAGTCATTTATTATTTAATTGCCCTTCTGTTTTAACTGACCAAGAGTAGCACCCAGTGCATTGGCGAGTTTGGCGCCTTCCGCAGCCTTTGCGGCTCTAGATGCGGCATTTGCGGAAATATTCTCCAGCTTGTTAGCGAGGCCAAGTTCCTGTGCACCGATGTTGGTCTGGGAACCCGCCACCTCTGATGCAGCGGTTGCACCGGCATTGGCCGTGACAGCTGGGGCATTGCCACTCTTGAACGCCTTGTATGACATGAACCCGCTGGCAAGCAGACCGATAATGGACATGGTCAGAACAATTGCTGAAAAATTAAAATTTGAATCCTTGGTCTTCTTGGTGTCCAGATACGTCTTCACGGTGATAGATGATTGAGCAATTCCAAAAATGCAAATAACAAAAAAGGCCATGGGAATCATAGCATCCTTGAAGCCCATTATTACTTGAGCACGATTTTTTTTCCAAGAACTTTAGAAGTTTTGGCCGCCGCGCCTGAAAGGCTGGGGCTGGACCACAACAACCACCGTGACCAGAAACCCGCCGTCTTGGAGCCTGAGCGCGTCCAGTTTTCCCTGGAGGAGCGGGTTCCCCGCGCTCCGGAAGCAGAGCTCCCTCCGTGCCGGGTCAGGTATCTCAACATGCGCTGACGATCCTTGTGTTTTGTATAGTCGGAGTACCCTTTGCGGCCAAAATGAACTTTGGATCCGTCTGAGAAGGAGGCGGTGAATTTGTGGACGCCATTTACCGCCCGGGTCACGCGAACCACGTCCTTCATTTCAGGCTAATTTTTATTGAGATATAAATTAACAGAATCAGAATGAGGACGTTAAAAACAAACCAACCTTTTATATAAGGCGTGACTACGTTGTTCTCAAGAACCATATTGAGAACCTGACGTGTAAGAGACTCGTCATCAGAATCTTCACTCGCCATGGATCGCTATCTTGCTAAAGCGCCCCAAAAAAATGCTCACGAGTTTACGAAGCTGGGACCGGCCGTGTGCGTCATGGGAAAATCTGGTATCGGCAAAACCTGGACGGTACGTAAAGAATTGTGTCCATGTATAGAGCTCACATCAGATATCCTCAAGAGTAAACAGGATACCGTTGAATTTTTGAACAAAATTCATGGAACGAACACGCCTGTAGTACTTGACGAATACGAATGCATTTCAGACCTGGTCGGCCTGCGTGAAATCACCGGACCTCCTACCAATGGAATTTTTGTAATAATTTCCCAAATTCCGGTCAAATTTAATTTTGAAATAAATACCTATGACTTTCCGGTACCTGGTCCTGAAGTGATCAAGAAGCTGTTTCCCGACGCAAGTGCTCACGTCATCGCCACGTGTGGGGGTGACCTGAGGCGCGTCCATCAGAGCCTCACATTCACATCCGATACCCGTGATGATTTCATGGGGCCCAAAGAGTTCGTGACGTCACTGGTAAGCCGGTCTTCACATACCCGACCTATAGAGTTTATAGGTCATCCTATCCAGGAGCCTGGAAATATAGCCTCAATTTTACATGAAAATTACCCAGACTCAAAGGGTGACCTAGGAGTTATATCAAATTATATGAGTGTGGCTGATATAATTGAAACTAGGGTATACAATGGAGACTGGGAACTTCTTTCATATTTCAATTTATGGGGATGCCTCCTACCGGCCCAGGAAATCAATCACACACTTGGAAATAGGTTGAGGCCTGGATCAACGTGGACCAAGTATCAAAACATGTGTATGCGTCACAAAAAAATTCAATTAATTTCAAATAAAATTCCCCATAACCATCTGGATCTGGATGCCTTGTTGCTTATTCGTTCACAAATTGAGAATGGGGATTTTGAATGTTTTTTGGATTATGGTCTGGACCCATCAGACATTGACGTACTGAACCACTTGAGTCCACTGAACAAGTTAAAAGCAAAGACCATTTCTTCACTCAAGAAGCAATGTGCGGAGGCGGTTGCGAAACGTGCCAACCGGACGAGGAGTCCTTCGTGAAGGTTCAGGGATCCGATGTCTACTTTCACTGCGAGGTCGGAGAGGAATCAGTTCTTGAATTAAATATGAAATTGAAGAAGCTCATCACCGAGCTCCGTCACAAGTACATTGACCTGGGTATCAGTGGGCGACCAGAGATTCGTGTATGGATCCGGAGTGACGGCGGGGACCTTCACGCGGGTCTGAGCGCCATGGACTGTATCCGATCTCTGAAGAAGCACGCGAAGGTCCGGACAATTGCAGACGGGGTGTGCGCATCGGCAGCCACGTTCATTCTGTTGGGTGGCCGTACGCGTCACATGACGGAGAACTCGTACGTATTGATTCATCAACTCAATATGGACGGGACCTGGGGGAAGTTCGAGGACTTCAAGGACCAGATGGAGAACCTCTCTCAATTTATGGATCGGTTCAAGGATATTTATACGCGCGAAACCAAGATCCCTGAGCGGGATCTCAAAAAATTGCTGAAGCGTGACGTGTACATGGACGCGGCTAAGTGCCTGGATTGGGGGGTCGTGGATTCTACTTGGTCTTGAAAAGCATCAAACCCAATACTATAAATACCAATACGTACACAATCGGGGGGAGATAATTTGAAATTCTGTACCGATTTTCATCTAAAAACTTGAGCTGACGACCAGGCGTCAGAGCCGCCCAGATACCAAAGGCGATCACGCCGGCCCAGAATATTTGATCAAATTTTTGCATTTATTTTAAATTTTATTAAAAATTCGGATCTCAATTGCTACTCCTCATTCACACCTGGCTCTGGGATCACCTCGGGCTTGGTATCCACGATTATAGGAGACTCGGGGATTTTAGGAGACGCGGTGGCGGCTGGGACAATTGAAGGAAACTTGATGGCGCCCTTCTGGAACTTGTCGGTGAACTTCTTGTACAGAAAATAGCCAATCACGAGAACTGCGACAATCGCAACAATGTTAAAAACATTGAATGGCGACTTGGACGTAATCTCCTGAACGGCCGCGCGTTTGGCATGGTCAACGACTGGTGGGACTACGGAGTTCATTAAAGAAAAAACAGGTTTTTTCCAGCCCAGGGGGGCGCGGTCCTGATTCAATTTCAACTCAAAATGTGTGACGTTCTAATGAGCCAGGTGTGGTCCGATTTTGATGCGTGCCGAGCGGCTCAGAATTTTGAAATTAAAATCCGCGATCACGCCGATTTCATATGTGAACACTGTGGAGGTCTGAGACAGTATGACGTGTTTGACGACTTGCCAGTCTGTATAGATTGTGGGCGGGTGGACTATGAGTTCGTCTGCGACGAGCCCGAGTGGCGGTCTGGGGGTGATGAAGGCAAGGCGGATCCCTCTCGCGTGGGAGCCCCTGTGAACACCGATCACTTTTCGGCGGCCTGGGGTTCTTCAACCATCATGAACGTTGCGAAGCAATCATCGTATCAACAAAAGCGGCTGGCGATGATCAATCTTCACACGTCCATGAATCACAAGGACAGGGCACTTTTTCATGCGTATCAGGAACTTGATCGGGTCGGCAAGCAGATTCTGAACCTTCCGGATAATGTCATGTATCAGGCTAAAATCAAGTACAAGGCGTTCAACGAGGCTGTTCTGACTCGCGGGGCGGTCCGGAACGGTATCAAGGCCAACTGCATCTTTCAAGCGTGCCGCGAGTCGGGGGTTGCACGGACGACACGGGAAATTGCAGACGCGTTCGGGATCCCGGCCCGTGATCTATCGCGGACTTTCGACATGTATCAAGAGCAGGTTCCAGAGACGGAGGTGCACATCACGACGGCGGCCGACGTGATCCCGCGGTTCTTCAATGAGGTGACGTGCGTGCCCGAGTCGCAGCGCGGGCGCATCAAGATGAAGATTGTCAAGGTTTGCAAGGAGCTCGAGGAGTGCGTGGAGCTACAGGGCCGGACCCCCAAGGCGGTGGCGTGCGCGATCATGTTCGCAATTTTGAAAGAATCTGGATTCGCCCCGGACAAGGCGGAGCTTTGCAGAATTTGCGGAGTATCCGTCCCAACTTTGGGAAAAATTGAAACGATCGTGCGCAACTTAAGGAGCAGTGATGTGTAATTATTAATGGTTACCCTCTTTGTAAGCACCCCGTGTTATGGCGGCGTTTGTCTCCAGGCGTATGCAGAGTCCATGCTCCGTCTCCAGCGTACATGCGCCGCAAACGGTATTCAGATGATGCTGGACACTACAGAGAACGAGTCCCTCGTCCACCGCGCCCGAAATCTGGCGGTGGCGCGCTTTTACCAAAAGACCGAAGCGACCCATTTTTTGTTCATTGATGCCGACATTCATTTTGATCCAGAATCTGTTATCCGCCTCATCAAATCAAATCACGAAGTTGCGGTTGCATGTTATCCAAAGAAGTGCGTGATGTGGGACAGTGTGGACCAGCACCTCAAGAGCGGAGGGACCGGTAAGGACCTTTCCCGGGTCGCCGCATCTCTCGTGATGAACTTCAAGTCGGCGAACACCCCGATCGTCAATGGTTTCGCCGAGGTTCTGGACGGTCCGACCGGTTTCATGCTCATCAAGCGTGACGTGTTCACGAAGATGCACGAGCGGTACCCAGAGCTCGAGTGTGTGAATGATCACCAGAATCGTGACCTTGAAAAGTATTTTGCGGTATTTGATTGCATGATTGACCCAGAGTCCCGCCGGTACCTGTCCGAGGATTACGCCTTTTGCCGGCGGTGGCAGCAGATGGGCGGTAAGATTTATGCTGACGTCATGACGGTCCTGGGCCACGTGGGAAACATCCGGTTTCAGGGTGCTCTGGAAAACCGAATTAAGGCTGCGGCTTAAGGATTTGTATCTACTAAATTGTAATGGCCGTTCTTCATGTGTGCGCCGTCACGAGAAACAAGTCAATTAGCGCCACAACACTACACACGATGATGAATGTTCACATGCTGTGTATGATGCGCGGCACGCATCTGGAGATTCATTTTGTTGAAAATAAATCAAATCTATCAAAGATTATCAAGTCTGGTGAGCGGATTTTCTGGATGGATTACGGAACTAATTTGAATCAAGAAATACTTCACAAGGTTCTGGACCCTTTTGAGAAGGGTGTCCAGGTTTTGGTATTTCCGTCGGTCATGGAGGGGATCAACTGGGATCAATTTGAAAAGAAGACCAAGGCGGGGTCGACCGAATCAGCGGCCCAGCGCGGTCTGACATTTGACACGGAGACGGGCAAGAAGCTCGCTCCGGGCCTGTACGAGTGCGTCAAGACTGCTGCGCGTGTATGGGTCATGGACGCCAAACCTGTTGACAAGAAGATTCGGGGCGGCAAGGATCCCATCAAGCTCCCCCTTGAAAATAATGAAGAGATGTTCGCGACCCTTTCAAAAATTGGGATCAAAATTGGTGTCGCGTCCGAGGCTATCGTGGTCTGTCATTACGTTCACGAGTGTTTTGGAAATATCCTCGAGGCTGCAGGTGTTCAGCTAGGGCCCTAGAGGCGCGCTTAGAGACTTGAACCTAATCTAGATTATGAATGAATATATAAGTAAGGCATGGAAGTCGGGCGACTCTGGCCGGTTTCCAGGGCCCCAACCCGTTTCCATCGAGCGGAGACACTTCCCTTGGCTGAAGCGCCAGCCCTATTTCGTGTGTGAAAAGACTGACGGTGTCCGTCAGTTTCTCATTAGCAACGAGGATGGCGTATTCATCGTGAATCGTGCGTTCCAGACGGAACCGGTCAAGATTCGCATCCCCAAGGACACTTTGCTCGATGGCGAACTCGTGAAATTGAAAAATGAAAAAATGGCTTTTGTGGTCCATGACGCGGTGCTTGTGAAGGGTGAGAACCTCATGGACCATCCACTCGACCAACGGCTCGCCAAGGCGAGTGGGGTTGTCAAGGCGATCATCAAGACGGCAACTGCACCTTTTGAAGTGCGTGTCAAGAAGATGTACCGACTTTTTGAAGAATCAATTCCCGACTTGAATTCATTCCCTTATGAGACGGACGGGATCGTCATGACCCCCATCAACGAACCCATCCGTATGGGAACCCACGAAACCATGTTCAAATGGAAACCTCGTGACCGGATCACAATTGATTTTCAGTTGAAAAATGGAACCGAACTTTTTGTACAGGATCGGGGAGAACTGTACAAAGAGTCGGAGTTGCACCTGCGCCACCAACGGAAAGACCTTCCGGACGGGGCCATTGTGGAGTGCGGGTACGGTGACCTTGGGTGGTTTGTGGAGAAGGTCCGGACCGACAAGACGTACTCCAACAACCGACGGACCTATTTTCGCACCATTGTGAACATTCGGGAGAATATCCAACTCTCCGAAATTACGGGCGGTACCATGCCTGGTACCACTCGCCCTTGAACGTTTTAATATCAGGAATCTCTCTTACCGATTCATCGTCTTTGATGTACCACTTGTCAAAACGTCTCACGAGTAGCGCATAGTGTCCCCCCCTCTGAACCCCTTGATGCAGCACACACGCGAACAGTTTCCTCCCCTCAAATTCAAAAGGAATTTCAATTGGAAATTTATATTCGTACATGGAGAATGAGAAGTTCACGATCCTCGGCCATTTTGATACCCGGTTACGGATCCCAGCCACCTCGTGAGTCTTCCCTTGAGCGTCCACGTACCCCTCTACATTTCGCTCCTCAAAGCGGTCGTCAAGGAGATCCTGCAGTCTGCAGGGTTCACTCACGTCCAGGACGAGCGTAGTAAACGGAGATTTCACAGTAGACATGCCATCGTTCCACAAAGTCTCCTGTGAATCCTCCCCGTTGAATATATCCTGAACAAGTTCCTTGCCGAGTGATTGTTCAAAAACATCAATCAGAAGCAGAATCGCCTCCTGCGCGTCATGTTGCTGCCCAGCGGTGAACTGGGGGAAACGCATTCTAAAAGCGCCCAGGAGATCACTCGGACTTACGGGATCGGTTTTGTCTTTTGTGAAAAGTTCCCGGACAATTTTTTGATATTCGCGCGTGATGTCACAGGGGCCAGTGTATGGCGGTAGTGAGAAAAGGTGTTTTGTGAGCGGCGGTACGTGCGCGAGGCACTGAACAGCAGTATTGAAATAGCAAGTGTTGCCGAGGTTCCACAAGCCTCGCATCTCGCCTTAAAAGGTTCACGCGTTATTTCTCTAAACAAAAATGGCCACTGCTCACCCGATGGCCCGTCCTCTGTTCACCAAGTGGGAGCCGATTATTCGGAAGCACGCCGCTTCCCCGAACACGGAGATTGAGATCCGCGTCGGTCGTCGTTCCGGTAATGGGTTTGACACGAACGTGGGACAGCCGACGTTTGAGAAGGTTCTCCAGGCTCTGAAAAAGTACAAAGGATGGGAGAACACGAATCATACCAATGCCACGGTATACTATTTTGAGGGCTCCAAGCGTTTGACCATCAACGAGGAGACTGATGAGCAGATTGGTCAGATCAAAAAGCGTGTGACCGTTGATGACTTTAGCCTTGGGGCGATCCCTTTTGACGTTCGGCTGGGAATTTCAACAGAAATTCCCTTCGAGTACGATGGGGAGGAGACGAGCACCAAGCAAACGACCAAGGAGCGTTGGTCGTTTGTTCGGAAGAATCTGTCAATTGATATGACAATCGTCAAGGGCACCCCCGATGACAAGGATGCTGACGACGATACCGTGTACCAAATTGAAATGGAGATTGTTGACCCCAAGCAAATTTCAGATGAAAATGAACTGTTCAACCTTCTTCACAAGGTTTTTGATCTCCTCAAGTGCGTCTAAACCGCAACATACTTGAGCCACTTGTTTCTGAACTTGGCGTTGAGTCCCGCCTTGGCGAGACCGGCCCATGTGTATTTGTTCGTCGCCTTGGTCGGCAGTCCCATGTTCACTATTGCGTTATTTAGGTTTTGAATTGCAGAACGATTGAGTGGGAGGGCATACTCTTTCTGGAGTCTGGGGCTCTTGGCTGCATTGTACTTTTTAGGTTTGGGGCTCTTCTTGGGGGGTGGGGAACGCTTGGGCAAGGGAGGGCTTGGGCGCGGTTTGGGGACGTAGGCTGGAATGTGTTTAATCTCACCCGTCACCACATTCTCCACGTCATGGGCCGCCCGTGCTGGGCTCATCGGCACTTCTTTATTTATCCACGATCTCACCGCCGCCTTTATGTTCTTTTGGGCAGGTCTTGGGGTCTGGAAGGCCAGGTTGGTCACCAAGTTCTTGAATTTCTGGACCTTGTTGGCTGGCATCCAATTTGGAACCTGAATTCGGGCCACGAACCGCGCCCGGGATGGTTCGTTCGTGCGGGTCGCCTTCGTTTCTTTGACGAACTTTTTGTATGCACGGTTCACGTTCGCCTTCAGAGGCTTCCCACGTGCACCCACTGGTAATTTTCCATAAATTTTCATAAAAATTGCCTCATTTCCTTGGCGGGACAGATTACCCAGGTTCTCTCCGAGGCGCGAGGCGTACTCCAGCTCCAGGGCCAGGCTATTATTGTTATTGTTATTTGAATTGGGGGAAGGGCTTGGGCTTGGAGTCTTAGCTTTGGCCTTGACCACCACGGGTTGTTTCTTACCTGCGATGTAGGCCCGGAGGGTATTGAACTTGTTCGCCTTTGCGGTTGCATTGAATTCTGAATGTAAATTGGAGGGGAGGAGAGCCTTGGCGATCTTGTTTTGCTCTGCAGCCGGTAGGGTCGCCCACGCACGCTTGGTCTGTATACCCTCACCAGTCGTCTTTTCAACTCGGCCGTTGTTCAGGAAGCGGTAGTAAATTCCATTCACCACCAGATTGGCGTTGCGATTGGGCTTGAACGCACCAGCCTTTGTCTGAATCAGACGGATCAGATTGGCTGGAGCCATCTTCGCATTGGCTTCTGGAATCTCCATGTTTCGGGCAATACCCAGAAGCTGCGCCTTGGTCAGACGGGTCGCCTGGCGGTTATTGATGCGCAGGATCCGATTTAGACCCATGGTCACGACGTGCTGCAGCCCGGGCTTGAACTCTTCATTCCCGAGTGCAACTATGTTCGTCTTGACATTGGCGGGAATTTTGAAAATATTTCGAACCGCCGCTGGGATGTTGCGCCCCGCTGCAGTGTACGTAGAGATCACGGTCTTGCGACCAGATGCCAGCCCCTTTGGAATTGCGAACCAGTACGGCTGCTTACCAGGACCTGGACGGACGTAGAATCCAGGCTTTGTGGCGTTCCAGCTTGGCGCACGACGGTTTGAGGCGGCGACAGAAGGTCCGGCCGCTTCTGTAATGGGAATTCCTAAATTTCTGAAAATAGCCCGGGTGCTGTTGGGAACGGCCACACCCGCTTGCGCAAACGCCTTGGCGACCACGACCGCGTTCTTCTTCCCGAGCCCCATGGGGCCGCGATTCAGCATCTCATGCGTCGTCACATTGCGCTCCATCTTCCGCCACTTATAAAGACGTGGCTTACCGTTCGTACCTGGACGGATGTAGAAGCCGTGTGGAGGCTTGGCGTTCCATGAACTCGCCAGCGGGTACCGATTCGCCAGCTTGGCCTTTTTGTTCGCGTTGTTACCCTTCTTGGGTTTCTTTATCGCTGGGGCGGATGACATGTTGAACATCAGGAATGGGTAAAGTTCGTACTTTTCCATCATCTCCTTGAAAAGTTGTTTGGGTGAGTCACGCTCTGAGGGATCCTTTATGCCGGTGAACAGTACTGTGCCGTTCTTGAAAAACTGATAGGTCCATTTAGGGTCCTTAAGTTTGAGTATGACGGCCGGAACACCCACTTTCAGTTCTGGATTGTACGTGACGGTGGCGCCTGGTATCTTCTTGAGTTCATCCTTGAGGTCGGCCAGGACAAAAGGTCTATTCACGTAGAAAATTCCATCAATTTTTTTATAAATTGGTGGAGCCCGAAGAAGAGCCTTGGGGGCCCAGCCGTTCTTGACGATGGCCAGGAGAGCTTCTTCATAGTTTCCGAGACCCATGACGTCAAAGTAGGTGTCGGTCAGGACCAGGGTCTGCTGACCGCGCTTGGCCACTACACGGTTCACATCATCTGCGTCACCGATCCACCCCTGTCCAGGGACCCATCTGACGACCGGCTTTTTGAAGCTCGCTTTGTAGCCGGCAATTTCAGAGAGACCCTTTGGAACGGATCCGAATACTGCTCGGAAATTTGTAGGTAATTTGAAAGTGACAATCTTGGCCGTGAGTGCCGAGGGTGAAACTTTCCAACCACTTTGGGCGTTTGTAAAAACGCGCTTGGACCGCCACAGTTTTTGAAATTCGGCAATTCTCCGAACCTGCTCCTGAGTCGGTTCCATTAATATTTTATTACATTTTATTCCTGCGACAGGAAATCCAGACCATAAATGAACGGCTGGGTAGAGTATGCATTTCCGTTGTAAATTTTGGAGTCGACTCGGACCTCAAGTTCCTTGGCACTGAACGGTCCTGCGTAGAAATCCTGATTGAACCGATGGGTCCCCAGGTTGTTCTGCTTGCAGTGCTCGTTGAATCGGGCGATGAAGAGCGTCTGGGGCATGAACAGGCTCGGGCCAAACTTGAACTTCTCGGAGCACAGGAAGTGCTGGAGCGCGTTCGTGACCGTTGCAATCTGGCTCTGGACCGTCTTGAAATACTTGGGCAGTACGTTCCAGATGTCCTTGTCGGCATACTTGTGAGCATAGTCCAGGTAGGCCCGCAGACACTTGCACAAAATCGCAGGGATCTCCTGCTCAAGCTTCTGATCTAGATGGGGATCCGCCTCCGCCACCTGACGGCCAAAGTTCCACGTGGCCAAGCGACGCAAAATGGAACCTGAATTGTCCTTCCAGTTGGGCACCTCATTTCCTCCCAAAATTCCAGGAGTCTTCCACTGCATACTCAGCGCCGTCTCATTCTTTCGCGCCACAGACACGTCCTCACCGGACACGAGAGACTGAAACTCGGCCTGCTCCAGCTGGAGATCACCCTTGATCTCTGGGCTGATGAACATGAACCCACGGTAAATGCTCTGGAGACCAAATTTCTTTTCAATATTATTGGACAGGGTCGCCACGTCCTCGCACTCGTAGAAAAGCTTGCAAACCTTGGTGATCAGAGTAGACTTTCCAGAACGGGCGATACCCTTCAAAAACGGGATAACCTGCCACCCGTCCAGCTCATTCACCTCAAAACACAGACGGCCACAGAAAACGTACATCCACTTGCACACGTCCGTCTCAAACCGCTGGTAATCCAGAACACACTGCATGTGGGGCGTGGGAATGTCGTACCAGTCCTCCACCTCCGAGTACGGATCAAATGGCAGGTCAAAATACTTGCAACTCACGAGCGTCGGGTCCAGATCACGGAAATCACGGGAGTTGTACGGGTAAAACTTGATGCCGTACTTTTGAGCGTTGGCGTCCCAGTCCTTGCCGACGAGCAGACCGTTCTGAAACGACCACGTGTGCCGATCCTTTTTGATCTCGGGAAACTGAAAGTCCTTGCAGTTCGTCAGGTGGCGCACGACGTCACCAACGAGTCCGCCGCGACTCGTCAGGTTCTTCCACATATCTGGATTGTCCTCCTTTTGGGTAGAATCGTACACGAAATCCTTGATCTCCTTGACCGGCTTCCAGGCGCGGGTGTTGCGGATCTCAATACAACACTGATCCCGGTACCTGCGGTAACCTTCAGCGTACGCCTGATGCAGAAGGAACAGCAGAAGCTTCTGGTAAGGCGTGTTGGACTCGTCATCCTTCAGGGAAGAGTCGTTATTATCGATCGCGAGTGTGGGATTATTAATGCGATTGAAACGACGCTCCCACGTCCGGTACTGGTCAAACATCTCCTGACGGTCAACGATCAGCCGACGGATTCGGAATTCAAGAGTAAATTCGTCACCGTTCGCATCCTTGCTCGGACGCTTGTTTGCCTCAAGGTTATCTACACGATTCATGAGGGTACGACAGTTATTGATGAACTGCGTCTTGCGCAGCTTCACATGTTCCGGTGTATAATTGACAGGGTACCCATCCCCATCACGTTCCTGATCCTCTAGAAATAAGACGTGAGCCCACATCTTATCAGCCGCGAGGGTATTTCCACGAATATGGAAACCTGCATTGGTTTCCATATCATTTAGTTTAGACTCAAGTTCTTCGATCGTCCACGAGTTGATTTTGGAGTTCTGGTGGGCCAACCGGATCTCCTCAGCATGGTCGGAGGTAATCTCCTTTTCGATTGTGTGGACTTTCTTGGAGCTTGGCATTGTTAAGAAAGGGCCAGACTTTTTTAAGCGGCTTCAGTTGGCGCGCACACGCAAGGCTTGCTGCAGGTGGGTTTTGACATGGTGCTCAGAATCTTGACGAGAATCTTGTTCTGCATCTCCAGGCTGAGGGCGATCTTCTCGGTCGCGTCCTTCAGGCCCACCAGGGCGGTAGCGATGGTGTCGCCATCCTCGGTTGCCAGGAAGCTGCCCAGCGCCTCCATGGGGTCCATCATATCATCATCACCGAAATCCATCTCCTCGCCCTCCTCGTCCTCCTCCAGATCCTCAGGCTCCTCGGGCTCTGGGGTTGATGGTGGGTTGGGGCGGGGCACGCGAGACATTTAGTATGGATCCAGAAAATCGCCGCGTCGTCTGGGCGCACGTAAAGAAATCTACTCTAGTTTCAGTAGTGCATGCCCTTTGTATATTCTATAAAGTGCAAGCTCGAGCCATACAAGGAATATATAGGTCAGACGTCACAGGATGATTTTCAAATTCGCCTGAACGGTCATATATCCGACGTGAACAACGGTCGTAAACGCCATTTGTACAACGCTATTCGTAGACACGGATGGGACCAATTTCAAATTGAAATTCTTTATAATTTCCCCAGGGAAGGGAACTGGGAAGAACGCCTAGACGAACTCGAGATTCAGGAGATTGCTCAGCGTGGGACCTTGGCCCCAGGCGGCTACAACAATGAGACGGGTGGTAATAGGAATAAGGTGCTTCATGAGGACACCAAGGAGCTGATGAGCTCGGTCCGCTCAGGCGAACGTCATGCCATGTTTGGGAAGCATCACACTGATGAGGCCAAGGAACTTTTGAAAGAAGCCAACCGCAAGGCGGTTCAGCAGTGGTCTAGAGACGGGACCCAACTCCTCAGGACGTTCGGGTCGGTAGAGGAGGCGACCCGGGAAACGGGGGCGCACGGGGAACATATATGCAAGGTGTGTAAAGGGGTACGCAAGACGACGGGAGGGTTCCACTGGAAGTTTGTGAATCCGGATCATCAGGAGACCAAGACGCTTCTACGGTTCACTAAAATCCAACAATGGTCTTTTGACGGGAAAACTTTAATGGAAGAATTTGATACCATCAGGAAGGCGAGTGAAAAGACCGGAGCTTGTGCTTCACTTATAGGAAAATGTTGCAAAGGGAAGGGAAGGTCAGCCGGTGGGTTTAAATGGAAATCTGTCTAATTTTTTTTCTTGGGGTATAGTACAAAGCTATCATGGCGGGGGGCCTTATGCAACTGGTTGCTTACGGTGCTCAGGACGTTTATCTGACCGGTCAGCCCAAGGTGACCTTCTTCCAGGCCGTGTACAAGCGCCACACGAACTTCGCGATGGAGAACATCCAGCAGACGGTGAACGGTACCCCATCCAACGGTGGCCGTGTGTCCGTGACCATCGCCCGCAACGGCGACCTGGTCGGCAACATGTACGTGGCTCTGCAGCCCACGCAGTCCAGCAAGTCTAACCTGACGTCCACCAACGCCAGCGTGGACATGTGCTGGGTGGCTGAGCGTGCCATCTCCGCGGTGGAGCTGACGATCGGTGGTCAGCGCATCGACAAGCACTACCAGACGTGGTTCCGTCTGTACGCCGAGTGCTTCCTGAATGAGGCGGACAAGATCAACTACGGCAAGCTGACGTCTTCCCCAGTCTTCACGTCCGATGCCACCAACAAGAACTACGTGTACCTGCCTCTGCTGTTCTTCTTCAACCGCAACCCAGGCCTGTACCTGCCCCTGATTGCCCTGCAGTACCACGAGGTGCGCCTGGACTTCGACCTGACGTCCACCTTCTCCAACTACTTCGGTGGCTCTTCCCAGGTGTTCGAGGTGTGGGCCAACTACGTGTACCTGGACACGGAGGAGCGTCGCCGCTTCGCCCAGAAGGGTCACGAGTACCTGATTGAGCAGGTGCAGCACACCGGTGGTGACTCCATCACCGCCACCTCCCAGACGGTGCGCCTGTCATTCAACCACCCAGTGAAGGAGCTGGTGTGGTGCTACCAGAACACCACCTCCACGGCGACCAACAGCATGTGGAACTTCTCCACGGCCGCGTCCAACGTGAACATCACCGTGGACCCATCTCCAGCTCTGCTGACCGGCTCCCACCTGCCTCACACGATCGGTGCTCCCCGTCTGTTCTCCAACGTGTCGGGTGTGGCCAACGTGTTCTGGGTGGAGGAGGCCTCCGCCAACACCGGCGCGACGTACGGTGTGGAGGTCGGCCCACTGAAGGACTTCAAGCTGGTGCTGAACGGCCAGGACCGCTTCAAGGAGCAGCTGGGCAAGTACTTCAACCAGTACCAGCCATACGTGTACCACAGCGGCACCCCCTACCCAGGCATCTACGTGTACTCCTTCGCCCTGCAGCCCGAGGAGCACCAGCCAACCGGCACCTGCAACTTCTCTCGCATTGACAATGCTCAGGTGTCACTGAACATGAAGACGCTGGCCGTGCCTCTGCAGAAGATGTTCGCAGTGAACTACAACATCCTGCGTATCCAGTCTGGCATGGGTGGCCTGGCGTTCTCAAATTGATGGGTGGGCTTGTATTTATTTATCTCAAAATGGGTGGTTATCACTCGCCAAAAAAACGGGCTTCGGCCCCAAGGACGTTCACGGTCCCTGGAGTCGAAACGAATTTTAAAATAAATTAACGGGAAACAACCTCCCACCGTGCAGAACCAGCCGCAAACTCCTTCTCAATAATTTTGGAAGTGGATTCAGGATCAAAATCTGGAGAGCAACAGAAAACATCAATGTAAATCTTGTTCAATTCAGGATAAGTATGAGCACTAAAGTGGCTCTCGGAAAGAACGAGAACTCCCGTCGTTCCGTGTGGTTCAAATTGGTGAAAGGATCGGCCCACGACTGTGAACCCGCACCTTTCAGCGATCCGATTCATAATTCCCTCGAGGTGTGAAGCCTTGGAGACCCACACACCATCCACTTGCCCGAGGAGATGTACGTAACCCATGTTACTCTAAGGGTTGCTTATTTTATATACAATTAGCCCAAGTCCAAGTATGATGAAGAAAAACGCAAAAAATGGGCGGCCCATGGTCTGATCCTGCTCGTTCTTCGTCTCCACAAAGTTGGAAACGCCCAGACCCAGGAAGAGCAGGACGAAGAGGCCCAGGAATATTGTATAAAGATCAATAGCCATGTTTTATTATAACACATTAAAATAAATGGAAGACCTCGTACACAAGTCGGAGATTGTGGACGCGGCCCTTGTAAAGGCTGTGACCGCCCTGATGCCTGGAGCGAGCATCGAGGACATTCTTGATAGTACCCGGGGCATCACCCTGAAGCGCGTCTTCAATCATCTCAAGACTCAACATTTCACGACCGTCGTGCATCTGGTGGATGAGATCAAGACGAGCGGCCTGTCCGAAGACGACGCGAAGAAGATTATGACGTGGTTTGTACTTGATGATCAGGTTGGTAATGAATTCAAGAGGGAAATTCACGCTCTACTGGAATCTGATCTCACCGGTTCAATTTTTAAATTTATTTCAGAACTAGACACCCCTAGTACCCGACTCTGGTGTTGTATCCGCCCGAAGACGAAGTAGCAATCGTGCTCCAGAAATACAGGAGAAACAGGCCCATGACCATCAGGGTCGCCGCCTTTATCATCTCGTTGGCGAACTTGCGTCTGTAGGCTGTCAGGAAGGACTGGAGACCAAACGCGAGAATCGCAAGACCCGTCACGAATATCAGGGCAGGGGCCAGCATTTAATAGTTAAGGACATTTTTATTTAGTACATCATGAATTTCGCCTACCTGGATGCCCGTAGTCTTCTAGACACGGTCCTAGGACCCATTCACGATCCTGTACCGGTCGTACCATGTGACCTCGGGCCCGTATGGGATGACTTTGCTGGAGAACTTGGTAAATTTAAAACAGAATTTGTAAAGACCAGGGCTGAACTGACTCGCAGCCTGGCTAAACTCAATGAGAAGAGGGAAGAATTGAATGTTATCAAAATGATGTCAGAGAATGTGAATTCTCCAGGCTTAAAAGAAAAGCTCGAAGAGATAATAGACAACTACGAGTCAGAAGAGGGCATCTCGGCCCTGACTCTACACTGCGGGGAGGTTACAGGCCGACTGGAGGCGATGAAGAAGGTGCTGATGGACACGGGTGCGGAGAGGTACGGAAAATTCACTTGCTTTGTGTGCATGGACAGACTTGTTGACCGTTTTATTGACCCATGTGGTCACGTCATTTGCGATACGTGTTGGATGAGGACCGCGAATAAGGAGCAGTGCCCAGGATGCCGAAGTGGCATCCATGGCGTCAAGAGGATCTTTACGATGAACTAGGTGCGTTAAATCTTGAATAATTCTTTGTTGTGTAATAACAGGAACGGGTGTCCTCAGGTCTGACTTTGGCGCAGTGGTAGCGCATCGGATTGTAGCTCCGCTGGTCGGGTGTTCGAATCACCCAAGTCAGAAAAGGTTTCATAGTATAATGGTCAGTACACGAGACTCTGAATCTCGTAATGGGAGTTCGATCCTCCCTGGAACCTGTGGGCTTCGGCCCGTGCTCTTGTAGCTCAGTCGGTTAGAGCGTCAGACTGTTAATCTGAATGTCGCAGGTTCGATTCCTGCCGAGAGCGTTTTTTGAAGCGGCCTTCGGTTCCCGCTTAAAAAAACGCAACGTTGAAAAACCAAAATGGCCGTCCGCCTTGTAGACTCTATGCCCCGTGAGAACGGTGACGCAGCCATCGTGCAGGCTGCGCGAGTGTCTTATGGAGCCGGAACCAAGTCTGTGAGTGATGACCGTGCACTTATCCGCTATCTCATGCGCCACAAGCACACCACACCGTTTGAGATGGTTGAATTCAAGTTTCATATTCGCGCACCCATCTTCGTGGCGCGTCAGTGGCTCCGTCACCGTACGGCCAGTGTGAATGAACTTTCTGCCCGGTACAGTATCGTACCAGACGAATACTTTCTGCCAGACGAGCTCCGAAAGCAGTCCATGAACCGCGGCCAGGGTGGTGAGGAGCCCTATCCCGACTCTGAATTTCTGGTCTTGAAGCAAAAGGCTTCGTGTGACTTGGCGTTCCATACGTACGAGGAACTGATCAAGAAGGGTGTTTCCCGTGAACTGGCCCGGATCCACCTGCCCCAATCCACCTTTACTGAATTTTATTGGAAAATTAATCTTCATAACCTCCTTCACTTTCTGCAGCTTCGTATAGACGACCACGCTCAAAAGGAGATCCGGGACCTCGCGAACCAAGTTTACGATCTGATCAAGCCTCTGTGCCCCGCGACGTGCGAGGCCTTTGAGGACTTTCGGCTCGGGTCAATTACCCTATCACGTCTAGAAATCCAAGCTCTCAAATCAGGTGTGAATGAGATTCCAGGTCGCGGTGAGAATCAGGAGTTTAAGGAAAAGATTTCTAAGATTATGAATGAAAGCGAGGATTCCGGCAGCACTGCGTGAACAGGTGTGGCTTCTCTGGTGCGGTGATCGTCTCTTCAAACACAAGTGCCTCGTGACGTGGTGTGAAAACGTCATGACGCCATTCAATTTTGAGGTGGGCCACAATGTCCCTGAAAGTAAAGGAGGTGCTACTGATATCAATAATTTACGACCAATTTGTGGAAAGTGCAACCGGTCTATGGGTGATGAGTACACGATAGACGAGTTCTCGGCTTTATCGGCACCTAGACACGCCCGCCACCTGTGGGAATGCTTCAAGTACTCAGGAACTTCATCTTCTCCTGTGTCCTCACCTGGAAGAACATGAAAATAAAGACCATGAGTGGGAGGCTTCGGAGTTCACCGAGTTCAGAGTGGGTATAACCTCCCACGCCATCAAGGGGGAAGGGGATCCGTTTGATGAACATCCGGGCACCGTACACGATCGCCCCCACAAATCCAAACTGAATACAAACCTCCATGAATGTCATCCATTTTGGCTTGGTCTTGTCCAATTTTGGTGTATAATTGTCAACAAGTCTGGAAACGAAGAACGCAAAGATGAAGCAAGCGATGCCAACCCACGCGACGCCCAAAGTCCGAATGAGGTCATGGCCCATCTTACTTTAGTTAAAGAAAAAAGTCTTTGTAAGTTTGGGGAGCGAAAGCTTCCCCGTGCCCCAATAACATAATTGGTTAGTGTATCGGTCTTATGAGCCGAAAATCCGAGTTCGATCCTCGGTTGGGGCAACCCACGTAGCACAATTGGATAGTGCACCCGCCTTCTAAGCGGGAGGTTGTGGGTTCGACCCCCACCGTGGGTAATTTTTACGCATCAGTGTCCGAGTTGGTCCAAGGAGCCAGACTTAAGATCTGGTGGTGTTTTCACCTCGTGGGTTCGAACCCCACCTGATGCAAGGAGCAAACTGTGTTTGCGAGTCGTTTCATAAAATCTATACTTAAGTTAGATGGATTTTATGAAATGTGAATGGAAATATACAGAGGCTCATGTAACACTGGTGGTCAAGGACTATCCAGAGGAGGGTGTGACCCTCGAGGAACTCAAACCCATCATACAGGATATCCGTGACAACGCCAAGGATATGATTATAAAGGCGGACCTGGCAGGTGCAGGAATAGTGAACATAGACAGGTTCCGTATGATTGTTGGTATAGTCCGGGAGGTTGTGGAGTATACGCGTGAAGACAACCTCCTCAGGCGTATAGAGTTTCTGAATACGGGAATAGTGTTCAGGATGCTTTATCAGCCCATAAGCCTCGCCATACCCAAGTACTTCCGCGACATGGTTGTGTTTTTATAACCTAAATTAGAATTAGATGGTCGACTGGCTCCGCTTCCAACCGGACGAGGAGGCCAAGATTCTCTACGTGGACATCCTCGTAGGTGAACTCATAGAGTTGCAGCCAAACACTACTGAAGCCACAGACGAGTTTTGTCAGGAGCTTTATCCAGTTCTTGACCAAATTCAGGCGCTGTGTCTAGAGCGCGGTCTGAAGCAGGTGTGCTCAGCCGATCTATCGGGCGTCAAGGTTCGGAACATCAAGCCCATCACTATGATGCGCATCATATGGAATGTCTATGAACACACGAAGAATTGTATTTTACTTCAAAATTGCCAAGTGGAAGGTGGGGGTGATTTCTTCAACACCCTGGTCGAAGCGGTCCGTGGGTTCCTTCCACCTTTCATGCGTAACATGATAACAATAATAAAATAAAATTAATATATAATGTTTTTAAAATTGGTTATATGTATACATATACTATTTTGGGCATACATGCTTTTAGGATCGTTTTGGGGTCCACAGCATGCAGCCATTATTTTATTTTGGCTCATCCCAATTACTTGGCTAGTTCACATGCTACCATTCCATATTTTAGGGCAATATGAAGAGCGAGAACTCGGAATCCAAAATATGGACAAGCAAGAGAAGATGATCATATTGAATAAATCTGTATGTGAGATTTTCCCTTTTCTCCGACCTTGGTTCGACATTCAGGAATTGTGTGAAGTATCATGTTATGGAAATCCAATAGGTGGTCAGGGGATGCTCATCGTAAGCGCAATCCTAGCATCACGAGTATTAATAGTAGTGTAAAAACGAGTATATGTGTTGACCAGTAGATTCCATGATGTTCCCAGTCGGTTTTAGGAATACCGATGTCACCATCGAACATCTGACGGATAAGGGCTCCTAGCATGGTTCCGTCTTCCGACTGGAAAGCGATGGGTTCCTTGGCCGCCAAACGAATGATGGGAAGACGGGTAAGTACAGAATCCAAGATCATATCCATATCGGCCGGATCGAAGGTCCGTAACTTTTGCGCCGCAGCTCGAGACACGACATAAGCATGGATACCGAGAGGACGTCCATAGAATACATTGGGTGTGACGGATCCCTTATCAATTGCTAAATAGTGTCCTATATACAACAGATCCCAGCGAATATCAGAAACCTCATTGATCAGGCCGTCCATTTTTGATTTGAAATTAGGAGAAAGGTTCACATCATCTTCAAAGATGACCGCCATGTCATAACCTTTTTCAACAATATCGTTCCAGATGCGCCTGTGGCTCATAGCGTTTCCCCATGTGCCCTTTTCTATCATCAAATCTTCAGGCGCATGTTTCCTACCGTCAAAAGCGTTTACGAATTCGACATCGAGACCTTCGCGCTCAAACTGCGCTTTCGCCAACGCTCTCCTATCTGGTCGCCTTTCCAGATTTATACAATAAAAGTGCATACTGAAAAATAACAACATTATTTAAACCTTGAAAAAACGCCGGTAACCAACAGAAGTATCAATAAAATAAAGACCAACTTGTGTTCTTTTATGAACAGGTAACCCTTGACGACCCCCGCTGACACAGAGTCGGTCCAGCTAAATTGGTGGTCGTGAATAAATATAGCAATGGGATTTTCGTACTCTGACTCGATGACATTGGGGTACAGGACCGTCATATTCGCATCTTTGAGAACAGTCGATATGCGAATAGGACCTGTCGTCGTTGAAATAAAGTAGGCCTTGGACCAGTAATCTTGGTTGCGCGTCTTGTCGTTTATGCACGTCTCTATAAGCCGTTTGATATCTGGATTTCCAGGCTCTGCACACACGAATGCACTATTAATAAACCAATCATCGTTCTTGACGTGCCCATACGTGACGATGCTCGTCTCGATCGTAGAGTCGTTTGCTTTGCACGTGATGAGTGGTGCAGTGGAGATGTCCGGTACCTCGTCAAGAGGTTTCAGAGCCTCCATGTCGCAATCGACCGTCACGCCCCCATAAAGGTACAGAACCACGTACCGACCAAAATCTATTCGCTGCATCATGACCTCGTAAGCGTCAAAACGGGCAACGCACTCGGGGCCGTACTCTTCACATGCTGACCTCAGCTGCGACTCATTCCAGGTCCTGTGTTCCCATTTCGGGTTCAAAATCCTGAGCTTCTCCACATTCCCGTGAAACTTCTGGGGTAACTGATCCCACCCTTGCATCCACACTTGATGCGTCACTCGTGGGATTGGCATATCTATGAACCAACTCTGTATTTTTTTTAGGCTCTCCTATCGCGATATTTAGAAAATCCACCAGGTTCCATGCGAGGACTGCCATGATAAATAGACGGACCCGCTTGTCAAGGGCTGGAACTAATTTTAAAATTAAAATAGGAAATACAATTCCCAAAATTCTTGCGACCCATCGACCCTCGTTATTTTTGAAATAAAATGAAAATGTCGCCAACACTATCAATAGTTCATGCCACATTAAAAATTGAACTTAAAAAAAGCAGACGCAAAAAACAACAAGGAATATGAGCGACCTCCTCGTCTTTTACCCACAGGGTCGCCACCTGTACATTGAGTTCCTGGGGGCCAAGTACATTGAGCGCCAACCCAAGACTGTGCTGGAGGCCCAGGAGTTCTCGATGACCATCAAGCCGGTCATCAAACACCTCGATGATTATGTGGAGAAGCACGGTCTCAAGGAAATCATCGAGCTGAATCTCAAGGGGGTTCCAATTTCAAAACTAAATTCAGACACGGCTGTCCATCTCCTGAAACTCATGATTGAGATTCGTCCGGAAAAGGGCCTTCTGGAAAAGATTAAGATTACAAATAGTAACCCTCTGTTTAGTATGGTGTATAAGAGCGTCAAGACTCGGCTCCCCGCGCGTATTTCCAGCATCGTGGAATTTGCGGAAAATGACAAATTTTTTTAGGCCCCAATGGTAAGATGAAGGAAGACCCATGGCACGACAAGGAAGAGGCGTTCCTTAAAAAGATTGAGATGCAGTGCAATGCGTATCACTCATACTTTAATAAAGACTATCAGTACTACCACACATTGTCTTCTCGGTTTAACATACCTATCTTAATCATATCATCCGTCAACGCACTCACTGCAATTTCTTTGAATGAATTCTTGACTCAAACGTACGTCAGTATACTGAACGCCATTTTATCAGCCGGAACGGGTATTCTCGGATCTATCCAATTGTACATGAAAATTAACGAGAAGATGGCGAACGCGCTGCGTTCGGGTATCCTCATGAAACGTCTGGCTCTCAAGATTTCCAAGGAGATGAGCATAGATCGCGATCAGCGTGGAACTGTTGGTCAGCAATTTCTGCAGGAGTGCTTTAGCGAATTCAACGCCGCTCTTGAGCAGGCGAATCCAATTGAAAAGAAGCTTCAGAACTTTTTAGCCCTCGGGCAACAACCACCGGTTCCCAAACCCATGAGTTTCATGAATCTCGCATCGGCCGCGGTTGCGAGTCTGACGCCTAAACGATCATCGATAGACCTTGAAGCGAGTTTCACCTCATATGGAAAGCCGTCACTTCCCGAGGGGACTCGCGCCAGAACGCTTTGGGGTCAGATAGGAATAGGTCGTAGAGCCGACAGTTCTCCGCCCGAATCAGAGTCTCCTCCGAATCTGAGCGAGTCAATCCCGGAGGAAGACTCTCCAAGAGAACGGGGTGCAGGGCTGAGAGTTCGGGCGTACGAAGTTTAGCGACTGCAAACCCCAGGTCCATGTCAAGACCCGTTTCAACTTCCCGAAGCCAATAGTGTTCACATGCCTCTTTAGTCTGTTCAATAACACACCATCCCTTGACCATAACGGTCTTAGTACCCTTCTGATCAAGTGAACGCTTCAGGAGGGCGAGGTGATGAATAACGGTCCCTGGGACATTGTGAATTTTCAGACGGAGAGCAGCGTGTTTCACAAGATCCTCCATATAAGTAATAACTTTTTGTTTCCTTATGTTAGATGGCGGCAGGTTTACCACCCCAGACCACTAATTCATTGGCGCTGGGAATGGGATCATTCTTCATGGGGGCGATTTGCATCCTTATTTTGATTATAATTTTAGCTAATGTTCTTCCAGTGACCGGACCTCCATGCACGGCCCCAAGTCCTGCACCTCGAGTGGCGGAGAGCCCATCTGGAGTTGCCATGCGTTAAAAAAATCCGTCGCTAAATTAACAATGGACCCAATTCTTGCGCCAAGCACATCACGTTTCACAACCTTTCCTATACGGTACCCGGATCTGTGGGCACTCTATAAGAAAGCCGTGGCGTCTTTTTGGACGGTCGAGGAGATTGACCTCGGATCCGACCTCAAGGATTGGGGCCGCCTAAATGATTCAGAGCGCCACTTCATCAAGATGGTCCTGTCATTCTTCGCCGCCTCGGACGGGATTGTGTTTGAAAATTTGGATCTGAATTTCACCAAGGAGGTTCAAATTCCAGAGGCCCGATCATTTTATGCGTATCAGGGTTTCAACGAGTCAATCCACGGTGAGACATACTCCCTGATGATTGACAAACTCGTCAAGGATCCGGAAGAGAAGGCGCGGCTCTTCAAGAGTATAGAGTACGTTCCGGCCGTCAAGAAAAAGGCGGAATGGGCCATGCGGTGGATGGGTCCTGACGTCTCATTTGTACAGCGCCTCATAGCTTTCGCGTGCGTGGAAGGAATCTTCTTCTCGGGGTCGTTCTGTGCTATATTTTGGCTCAAAAAGCGGGGCCTCATGCCTGGTCTTTCTTTCAGCAACGAGCTGATTTCCAGGGACGAGGGTCTCCATCAGGAGTTTGCAGTGACCCTGTACCACAATTTACAAACTAAATTGGATCCCAAGACGATCCGGGAGATTGTTAGGGATGCGGTACTCGTGGAGCGTGAATTCATCATTGACGCCCTGCCCTGTAAACTCATCGGCATGGATGCACAGGAGATGAAACAGTATATAGAGTTTGTGGCGGACCGACTACTGACTCAGCTCGGGGTCGCACCCTTGTTTGGTTCTCAAAACCCTTTCGACTGGATGGAGACCATCTCGTTGGAAGGGAAGACCAACTTCTTCGAGAAGCGGGTCGGGGATTATTCAAAGCACATGGTTACCGAAGGCGACGCCATCCGGTTTGATGAGGATTTCTAAATTTTTATATCTGAAATGATATTATGGCGAACGTTGTTAATGGTACGAAACCTCAACCACAAGCAGATTCGGGACTATTAGTATTGGGTGGATTGGTAATTATTTCTATTATACTTTTGATTGTGTTCGTAATAGTTCCTTATTTTACACCATCTCAAAAATCAAATGATGCGAATCTTGAATCACAAATAATAATTCCACCCGGCGCGTGTAAATGCATTTCTGATAACAAGGTCCGTTCACCAGGAAGTAGCCCCGTTGATCAACAGTATCAATCAATTGAATCCAAGGATAACGCAACTTTCTGTGGTTTTGAACAGAATGGATACAAATGGGCGTGCAAACCATCCGATTGCACACCGGCGTGCGTTTAGGCCACCTCATTGCGTTTGGCCCAGTGACTGTACTCCTCGGCCTGCTGAGAACCACGGGTCTCAAACCCAGAGACGAGGGGCATCAGAAAACCCACAAGAAGAACGAAAACTAAAGCATGGAGCAGAAGGCCTGGGAAGGTTGCCAGGCCCTCTGCGCTAGAGACCCAACCGCCTAGGATTCCACGGACCGCCTTGTACGTCGCTGGGTTAGCGACGAGGACATAGGCCAGGAATGGAATCACATAGAAGTTGAGCTGGGACATTTAATTTTAGTTGGGAATTTATTGGCACTCGTCGCTGATGGGGTAGGGATCCATGACAGCGTGGGTGTCTGGGCGGTGGTACTTGGACACCTTCTTGCCGTAGACCAGACGCCACGCGAAAGTGGCCAGGAGCACGTAGACCAGGGCGTGCAGGAGCAGACCCAGGTTGGTGGGGACGCCGTACGTGCTGGCGACCCAGCCGCCCGCGATGGAGCGGGTCAGCTTGAAGGTCTCGGGGTGAGCAACCAGGAAGAAAACCACAAAGGGAACAACCTTCTTGGTCCAGTCAATATCCATTTAGTACTATTTATTTAGAAATTAATCTAGTGTCCCAAGACTTTACCCAAAGCCTGAATTGTTTTTTCCGCTGTACTGGGTGCGACTCCAGTGGTCCGAGCCGCGGCTGACGTGGCGGCCCGTCTTGCGGCGGTACTGGCCGCGGACTGTGCACCACGGATGGCGGCTTGGCGTTTCGCAACTTCTCTGGCGACGTGACCTCCAACGGCCCGCCCAGCGGCATGAATACCTGATAGAGCAAGTCCGGCCATCGCAACATTTCGCGTCGGCTCTGGAGCTGATGGATCTCCATATTGCGTTCTCAATGCAGCCAGTCTGTTCTGATTGCTCCATTTGAGGTACGTTGGATTCACCGTGGAAGACACGTTTGGTGTGTTGGGTCTTGGTCCGTTGTATAGTGGATTCTTCAAAGACGTGTTTTTAATTTTGGCACTTGGGACGTTGAATGTAGTATTTGTTCGCACTCCCACCGATAGCCACGATGGTAACCCTGGTAAACGCAATCCAGAAGGCGGTGCTTGGCGTTGTCTAAAGCCCCCCGTGTTTGGTCGGGTGGAGGAGGGCGTGTTTAGTTTGTTGCGTAAAGACCGTTGAGAATCTTCTTAACACGGGTCACGTGACGGTTCTTGTTTGCTCCATTTGCATTGGTGCGGGGTTTGAAGTTGTTGGCGGCTAAAATCGCATTTAATTGCGCTCTATTAAGGCCATTCAAGTTCAGTTGGCGGCCAACTTTCTGAACTTTTGCCTGAACAATTGCCGCTTGTATTTTATTATTTTTATTTGAATTCTGTCCGGTACCAGCAAGATTCCAGAGTCTGTTAATAGCGGCACGAGCCTTGGCGTTCGTATTCACTGGAGGCTGCTGGGGGGAAATTTTACCATTGACTATAGTCCATATCCGCATGTATTTCCCATTTTTGTTCGTAGCTCTGTTCCTATTCAAATTTTCTTTATAGAGCTGTATATATTTATTGGCTAATTGCTCTGAAGTTACTTGCACCCCTGTATTTTTGAAAATATTTGAACTCAATTTGTTCATCCGATTATTCAACTTCACCTGATTGAAAGAATTGAAAAATGCGCCGTATCTAGCACCACCTGCGCGCGCCGCATTAGCCGTGCGATGGTTCTCGTTCACATTAGTTCTATTGTAACGACTTAAATAACCACGCACCAGGGCCGGATTCAGAGTGCCGTTCCAACCGTGGTTGTTCATAAACTGATTAAGATTCTTGAGCTTGGCGGCGGCATTGTTAACCACCTCCGCAGCCTTTCCCTCTGGGATCTCACCCTCCTGGGCCGCCTTCACTGATGCTTTCGCCTTGAAGGCGGCGGCCGCTATCCCATTGGCAATTCTGTTTTTATAAGCCGCCGACACGGGTTTGCCATTCGCATTGAGGAAATTTCCATTGGCGTTCATGATCTGACGCGCCTGGTTCGCGTTTGGCGTGTTCTTGATTGCCACAATGTACTTGGCAAGTGCGTTACGGAGGACCGCGGTATTGGCGTTTTTCAACGCGGTCGTCGCCTGTGTTCGACTGAACCAGCCTCCCATCTTTTGTTATTTATACGCGGGAAAAAAATCAAGGTTTCTCTTCAAGTGTTGGGTAATTGGTATTGTTTCCAGTTAGTTTAAATCTATAGCTGATAGACTGGTCACGGATGTACCATCTCTCTGCAGGCGTCTTGCGACTCAGATGCACCCGCTCGCCCGACATTTTTCCATTCTTCCTTGTGTAAGGGATCCATAAATGTTGGCGTCTAATAGCCTCCTGCCGTTCAGCTAGACGCTTTAGAGCTTCCGCAACTGCTGCGTTCTTCTTTATATTAATACCCGCTTTACTAGCTTCGTCCCTAATTTGAGATACACGGGAACTTAATGTGGATTGATTCATTTGTTTCACTTTGGCGTTATTGGAATTTTTCAGTAACTTCCCAAGTTGTCCCTTGGATGTTATACGGACCTCGGGCGTGTTCGCCTTTGCGTTCATGATAGTGTAATTGGCTTTGTTCACCCGTGCATTTTTGAAAGTCCAGTTGCTGTAACCACCAGACGCGTTCTTTGTGCGAGTCAAATTAATCATATTTTGAGTGGACTGGCCTTTCGTGTTCTGAATGGCGACGGATTTGTTATCGATTTGTGGCTGGGCTGGAGCTGGAGCTGGAGCTGGAGCTGGAGGCTTCAATAGCTCGGCCCATACATTCGTGTACTTGGCCCCCCTGAACGCACCTCGCTTTTTGTTGAGTTTGCTGTTGGCGAGGCTCATGGCACTCTGAAGATTTGCCGTCAGGCTTGGGCCACGCACATCCCTCCATGCTTTCACGCGATTATTCACACTTGCGCCGGGTTGGAGATGGGCGAAAATAGAGTTTAGTTCTTCAAGTGTTATATTAGTTGAGTTACCTAGCTTATTAAACAATGCTTTCGTCGTACGCATCTTATTATTCGCTGTAGCAAGTTGGCTAGTCAAATCCTGAATGGCTGCATTGTTTTGTGGGCTTTTCATACCAGATAACATATCATATATGCGTCTGCGATTCTGAATGGCAGCGTTCATTCGCCCTCTGACGTTAACGACTGGTTTGCCTGCGGCGGCTGGTTTGGGAGGGACCGGTGCTGGGGCTGGTTTGGGAGGGACCGGTGCTGGGGCTGGTTTGGGAGGGACCGGGACTGGGGCTGGTTTGGGAGGAAGGGGGGGCGGAAGTGGTAGAATATTCTCCCATAAGACCCTATATCTGGATTTGCCAAATATTCTCTTATTGTTGATCTCCTTATTCGCCGCCGCCTTTGCCTTGGCGTTATTACTATTTTTATTCGTCACACCTCGTGCTTCCATCCATCTAGTCCGAAGGGCAATAGAACTCAATGTATTGACGCCCTTCAGAATCTTGTTCAGATTTTGGACTGATATTTTTGCGTTCCGCCATCTCATACGCTCGGCCGCATTTGCGACCGCAAGTTTATTCGCGGCCGCCCTGGCCTTGTTTGACGCGGTTGCGAATTTCTCGACTTCCGCCGCGGCCGCCTCTTTATTCTTCATACTTTTCTTCGCATTTGCAATCGAACGCGCCGCCGTCGCCGCTCTATTCTTGTTGTATTCAGATGTGAATTTCTTGACTTCCGCCGCCGCCGCCGCATTGGCTGCTCTGGCCTCCTTCGCCTCCTTGGCCGCAGCCTCCTTGGCCCTCCTTGCATTATTGGCGTTTTTAGATGCGAAAATTGCATTTTTAGATGCGTTCACCATATTTGCAACGGCATTTCCTATCCTTTTATTATAAGCCGGCGTCCGATTATTCTTGGGGTCCGTCATCAATTTGTGTAGGTTGGCAGTTTTGTTCAATTTCTGAACTTCCATAATATATTCGGTAAGGGCACCTTTGAGTTTACCCGATGCATTATTGCGCAATTTACGCGCCTCATTGAGGGCACCATTTCTTCCACGAATGAATCCTCTGAAAAATTCCTTCAACCTATCCATTACTCTAGAGACTGAAAAAAATTGGTATGCTGTGGAAGTCACATAAAGGGCTTGGTCATGTATACAGTAGAACAAAGCAAATGGCTCTCCAGATGTTCAACACCTTCGATGCCTCCAACGTGACCTTCTCCGATGTGCGCAAGAACGCCAAGGGCGGCAAGGCGGTGTATCTGAACGCGGTGGGTGGTGGCAAGCTCATCTTCCAGCTGCCTCAACTGCGTGCTCCCTTTGGTCTGAGTGAGTTCAAGGATGAGGCATCTGGTCGTGTGAGCTACAGCCTGCCTCTGAGTCTGGACAAGCCTGAGGTCCTGGAGAAGTTCGCAAAGCTTGACGCCCGTGTGCTGGACTACATTACCGAGCATTCCGATGAGCTTCTGGGCAAGAAGATGTCCCGCGAGGTTATCGCAGAGGGTATGTACAAGAGCCCCATCAAGCCGAGCTCCAAGGAGGGTTACGCACCTACTCTGAACCTCAAGGTGATCACAGACATCAAGACGGGCGCGCCTGCGACCGAGGCTTACAACGCTCAGCGTCAGCCGGTTCCTCTGAGTGATCTGGAGAAGGGTCAGTCCCTAAGTGCGATTGTTGAGCTGAACCAGATCTGGCGTACTCCTGCTGGCGTCGGCGTGTCCGTGCGCGTCCATCAGGTTATGTTCGCGCCGACCAACAAGCTGAAGCCCTGTGCTTTTCTCGCCCCAGCAGAGGAGCCAGTCGAGGAGAGCTCGGACGAGTCCAGCGACGTCAGCGTTGATGAGGAGTGAGACCGAGTCTGAAAGACTTGTGATCCAGAAGATCCCAGACTTTGAATTATAATGCGTGTAATAGATATAATGAGCTGGGTAAACTCCAGACAATTTACAATTTCTAACCGAAATGGTCGTCACTATGTGTTTCGTCGTAGCAACGCTGGCAACACAGAGATTAATATCCCCAAAACCATCATCACAAAAGGGCAGGCGGTTGCGTGGCTCAAGGCCCACCCTGAAAAGGTGGCCGCGCCAAATCGCTTCAGGCCAAAAAAGGGCCCTGTGGTCCCCGGACTCAAGCCATTTGAGGTTATGAAGAATGGTAAGAAGATGGTCAAATTTATAAATAAAGAGGGCAAAGAGTATTTCCTCGGTGCGCCACCCAACGAGCCCAACTACTTCGTGAACGCGAATGCAGCCAAGGGCAAGTACACGCCCTGGAAATTCACATGCGCCGGACTGACCCGGACCCTCAAGCAGCGCAAAGTCATCGGGAAGGGTCGTCAAGGTATCGTGTTTCTGGCATCACGTTACACGAACGGCCGCTATCCATTTGCGATAAAGGTGGCGCCCCATGACCGCCGGGCCGAACGTGCAGGCGAGAAGCAACCCGCTAGAGTCGAGTTCACAATTCACAAAGCGGCACAAGAAGCGGCGCCCGATGGTGTCGTGGGTGTCCATCAGATTCTTGAATGCCCGAACTTCGTCAAACCCGCTGAAATTGACATGAAAAATGTGCAGAGCACTGCCAACTACGACAAGTCCCAGCAGACTATTATCCTTATGGAATACTGCCCCGAAGGTTCCCTCAAGAGTTGGATGGACAAATCAAAACCATCTGATTCCAGTATGCGAGCAGTGATTGCTCGGATTGTAGACACCCTCGTGAAGATCAAGGCGGCTCACCCGCACTTCAACCACAACGATTTGCACCTGGAGAACATCTTCATGTCGGCCCGTGGTCCCCTCATCGGTGATTTCGGGTGGGCCCGTCTGGAAAAGAACGGCACGAATCCAGCTGTGAACAAGGCGAACGGGACGCAGACGGCGAACTTATGGGGTGTAGGTCCCAAGACGGATACTCGGTACGATCATCATCTAATTTTAAATGAAATTAGAGAGTGGGCTATCAGTCACGGTGGTGCCGCCAAGTATCCACAGACCCTGACTTTCCTGAATATGGCGGTTCCGATGGGGTACAGAGGAGCCAAAGATACCCACATCTCCGAGTGGAGACTGAAATATGGTGACCCGTCCACGGATCTCCCTTCCCTGACGAAGATTGCACACACCCCGTATATCAAGGGCAAGAAGCTCGTCACGTCGCCAAATCTGGCAGAGGCGCGGCGCCGCCTCAAGAAGGTTGGGGCTCCCAAACGCCTCGTGACGTCAGCAAACCTCCGTGCGGCCAAGGCGCGTCTTCGCAAGGTGGGTGCAAAAAAGACGCTCACGAACGCCGAGCTCATCGCAATGACGGCCGCCAACTTTCTCAAGCTCAGCCCCAACACGAGAGCTCGGGCCCAGGCGGTCAGAGCCGCGGCCAAGGGCAAGGGCAAGGCGGCGATGAACGTAAAGAAACCTGTGGCCGCCAAGGCTGGCCCGGCGGTTCCAGCCAAGGCTCGCAAACCTCTCCCCCCAACAATTCTCAAATCAAATAAATTCAACAAATTAGTTACAAAAATATGGACCAATCAGGGTGCAGTGGCTGGTGCGGGTTTCAATAACGCATGGAACAAGGCTCGCAAGGTGGCGATCAATCGGGTCCAAAATCGCCTTGCGAATAACATGCCTCCATTCACGCCCACACCTCCCAAACCCAAGGCCAAGACACCAAGCCCACCCAAACCACCCAAGGCCAAGCCCAGAAACAACCTCCCACCCCCTCTGAGCCCTCTGGGACCGCCACCCAAGCCGAAGGCGAACAACAAGCCCAAGGCCCCAAGCCCACCAAAGCCCAAGGTGAAGGCCACGATTCCGAATTATAAATTGAGCCCCTCTTCGGGCCGCGCCAAGATCCTATCGAAGAAAACCAGCCGATGGGTCTATGCCAATCTCCACTATTCAATGGATGAACTCCTGGTGATGGCGATGAGTTTAGGTATCAAGACTAAAGGTCTTCGTTCAAAGGCGAATATTGCCAAAAAACTTTTCGGTTAGTAATATAAATGATGAGCAATCGCGAACTCGGTGTGAATATTTTCTGGGGCTTAATTATTTTTGGAATTGTAATAATACTTCTGAAGGGAAAGTCGATGTATACTCAGCAGCCTACAGACAAGGGGAACGTAATAGTCTATGGATCAAAAACGTGCCCTTGGTGCGTCAAGCAAGAGGATTACTTGAAGGATAAAGGGATTCCATATGAGTTCGTTGATTGCAAAAATCAGCAGTGCCCTGAATTTGTAAATGGATTCCCGACCCTAATGGTCGACAACGTTGTCAAGAGCGGTTACACCGAGCTTTGAGGAAAGTCGCGTAGAGACTTTTTGATTAGAGCCGGAACAGCGCAATACCCAGCGCCAGCAGGAAGGTCTGGAGCAGAGAATCCACTGGGCGCAGGATAGAGATGTGCTTGACCAGCGTGCTGTTCCACAGGAACTGCATGATCACGGTCATGATCACAACGAACAGCGTGAACACAATCAGGTTGTAAATCATCTCCTTCTGGGTACGCGACTGGATAATATTCAGCATTTTTACTAGTCATTGAGAAAAAAACCGCGCCAAATAATAAGATGGTGACGGTGAAAAAATCTTCGCCCGTCAAAAAAAAGACGCCCGTCAAGAAGGTGGGAACCAATACCACTCGCACACGGTCCCTCCCACTTTCCGGATCCGAACGGACCTTCTCCTGGGATCCTTGGGGCCGGACGGGTGTGAATCACGACAATTGTTACGATTACGCCTTTGGGAGCTTTTCGTCAAAGCGCACATCCAAAAGCGTCCCTGGGAACCGTAGTGGAATCGGGTCAAACGGCCTGACTTTCACGACGTGCAATGGAATCGTCAAGCGCGTCCTGAGCGACAATCCAGGCAACGTATACCAAATGAGCCCATCTGCCAAACCCAAGCCTGGATATTACAAGGTCATGTGCTTCGTGGCGCCCTCGAATGACTTTGGAAATTCCACTGGAGATTTTCATTGGTACGTTCAAAACCAAGCAGTGCGCTACAAGATACGCCCGGGCGACACCGTCGCAAAACTCGCGCGTTTTTTTCGGGTCAAGCCCGCCGTGATCGTAGAGGCAACCAAAAAATACAAGAACCCTCTGTCCAATACTGACGGTAAGATTGCTACAAATAATGCCAATATCAAGATGCTCAACTCAATCAACCGGACCACCGCCCCTCGCCTTGTTGCTGGTAAGATCATAGAGTTCCCCGTAAACCTGTGGTCCCACAAGCAGGGCTGGGCATCTGGCCCCCTCATGATTGACGCCTCGGGCAAGACGATAGTTGACCCCAGACGGTCAAATCGTTCGTGGAAACCTGGGTTCCATTACACGAAGTTTTGCTCAGCCTATGGCGTCCGGCGTGGAGTGGCCCAAACGGGAAATAACAAGACGCGTTAATTGGGTACTGGTAGACCCAATTCCCTCAGGACCTCCTCAAGAGTTTCGGTTGGTTCAATATCAAAATGAATATCTGTGTAAAATCTACCAGCGTTTCCAGGAACGAGTGTACGGAAATCAAGGCCAAAGCCTTCTACGATTGACATGACGTTTTGAGTTTCAAAATTGGTCACCCGTCTGTCTGGTGGATCACTCGCGACCCGCTCTATGATGAGCCGACACCTGTACGTCGGCACATCAAAGGGTTCACGGCACATGGGACAGGTGGGGTCTGGCCCGGTACAACTCGCTTTCCAGCGATCCAGACAACGGGTGTGAAACTCGTGACCACATGCGAGTTTACGGGTTGCGCTTTGACCGCCCATACACGCCAGACAGACGGAACAGGCGGTCCCTCTATGTTGCCAGCAGCGTTCTTGACCTTCACGAAGCTTCTGGCGACATGGGGTTCCTGATAAAGTAAGCGCCCCACATTCCATTAATTTATTGAAACTATTAGTTTTCACCTAGACCTACGCGCCCTAAGGACCTCGGCCTCAAGGGACTTGATAGCGTCCCGATATTTTTCCCTCATGTTCTCTTCCACATTTTTTCTAAAAATTATTATGGGATCGTCATCCTGCTCCATCCGACACTGAGGACACTCTATACTCGTCTCGAACCACGTCATGATACATTTATTGTGGAAAACGTGCTTGCACTTGAGTTTCTTGTCCGACCGTTTGGTACCTTCAAGACAGACGGCACAGGTTTGTGAAAGGTGTGCAAGGCATTTGCCGTCCTGGACCGCCTTCTTTTTGCATTTCGCCCCGGAGAGCGTCACCGACGAACAATTCATTCTCTGATAAGATCCTACAAATTTCGTTGTGAATTTCCTCCACGCTCCGATTGGCGTTGATGATGTGGACTTTGCACGGTACATTTGTGATCAGTTTCTGGTACTCGGCGTCCAGTTCTCCCAGGTACTCGCGGGTCACACCCGTGTCACCCGCCTGATGGCGCTTTTGAATGTGCTCCCATGCCAGGTCTAGATTTTTGGACAAAAATATGTAAACGTCTGGGTACCATGCGTACTGGTCGTAAAACTTTGCATACGTGGCATCCTCTTGGGGTGTGACCGTCCCATTCTTCAACAGAACCGGCCAGAAGACCCACCTGGAGCTGAGCAGGGACCGTTCGTAAATGACCGGCTCTTGGGTTTTCACTGGCCTGAGCGTCTGGAGAATTACCATATGAAAATAGAATGCCCAACGCTTAGGATCCTTGTAAAATTCTTCGAGAGGCCAATCATCTATTGGCTCTCGGCGAACTTTCCAGCCTTTTTTTTCAAGAAGGCCGAGCTGCGTCGTCTTGCCAGAACCTATGTTCCCGTCAATCACGACTTTCATATTCTATTTTAAAATTGTGTCAAACTTTTAATAGGCGGCGAACCCCTCCTTCTCGTACGCGGAAGTGCCCATGGAAAGGGGCTGGGGCATGTAGGTTGAGGTGGCGGTCGGGTTGGGAATTTGAGCAATTTCAGTATCGGTGAGTACCCGCGACCACCAGTAACCGTTTTTGAGTTTAATTGCAGTGAAACCCGCGTAGGTAATTGGAACCCACTTGAATGTGTTCGTATTGGCCATTACGAATGTAGTTCCAGCGGGGGCGGCGATTTCATTGTTCTTCACACCATTGACGTATATGGTGAGCTTATTAGCCGTTCCAGTGAATGTAAGTGTGTACCACTGATTTAAAGCCAATGGAGTTGCTGTTCCCACACCAATGTCACTTCCATTTGACAGATTATGTGCGATTAACACCTTATTTTTATCAGCTCCTGTTGGCGTTGGAAATACGGATAACAATGGGTTTCTTTGACCGGGGAATGGACGATTGTTGGGGTCATCCCAGGTGTCCCCGCCCTGATTGCTGAAGAATTCTCTCCAACCTCCACCGTCTCCTGTATTATAAAACTGAACTGAAAGTGTATAGCTCGGAGGGGTGCTAGCTGATAATCCGGTGGGAGTGTTTGCTGCCGCTATATTTTGATGAGTATCATCTCCTGTAATTTCTGTTGTGAGTAAAGTAATTGATCCTGAAGGAAGGGTTGATGAAGGCGCTGGCGAGGGCGTGGTCGTGTCTTCCTCACCGCCCGCGACTGCAAAGTAAATACCAACAGCCACCCCCGCCAGAACCATACAGCACACACAAGCCAGCAGAGCGATGATTGCCGGGCTCATAGGCATTTATAGTTTGTGAATATTTTAATAGGCGGCGAACCCTTCTTTCTCGTACGCTGAAGTGCCCATAGAAAGGGGTTGGGGCGTGTAGGTGGAGGTGCCGAGTGCAGTCACCTCTGCATCAGTCAGTGCACGATTCCACCATTTACCATTCTTCACTTTGACCGTGTCTCCTGCGATCCAATATTGACTAGTGGGATTCCATGTGAAGTTGTTGGTTGCTCGCCATTTCATTCTATGTCCAGCTGGCGCCGTCACTTCCTCACCCTTTTGACCGTTAGTATAGACTGTGATCTTAGTGTCATTACAAACTACGGTGAGCTTGGTGTATGTACCTGGTACAAAGGCGGCTGAGAACGCCTCGAACTGAGTATCATTATCCAATAACATTCTGAAAAGAACCTGATTCACTCGTTGAGACCAGGTGGTTGGAACTATACTAATTAGTGGAGTGTTTCCAGTTGCAACTGGTGCTCCGTTCCAGCTATCATTTATGGTGTTTTGGAAAATTTCTCGCCAATTTTGGCTTGGGGCGACGATATCCATATCCATGGATATGGTGAAAGCAACGTTGGAGGTTGGGGACACCGTGGGTTGGGTAGTTGCAGCGACGTCAGGGTTGGCCTGCGAGAACGTCGTCTCTGAAGTTAATAAATTAATTGGAGCTGGTGGTCCGGTTGGTGAAGGTGCTGGCGGGGTCCCCGTCGTGTCTTCCTCACCGCCCGCGACTGCAAAGTATATCCCAACTGCTATACCCAGCAGAACAACACATGCACAGAACGCCAAAGCCACCATTGCACCCGTGCTCATGGGCATTTATAGTTTGTGAATATTTTATTCATCCGCTACGAGAATCTTAGGACCACCATTACGGCACGCAGCGTTCTTCAGGGGCAGTGACAGAGCCTCGGGACCCTTGGACTGGAGAAATGCGCGCCATTTGTAGTTATCCTGGAAGGCGATACCCTCCTTGGACATGAGCATATCGTTCATGATGCGGTTGGAATCAAAAGAGGTGATGCAGCGACCATCGGCCATACCAATGCGCTCGGACATTTACTTTAGTTTCACATTTTATTTGGTCAGAACCCGGACCCACTCCTCAAAAGTCGCCCCCATGATCGTCCCGAACAACTCGGGCTCGGTGACCGGCTTGACGAACACCCCCGGTTCCAAATTTTTATTCAAAATTTTATAAGCCTGTGCAATCTCGTCCAGAGTCTGCGCACCCGTCACTATGATCTTGCCCGTGCTGAAGATGCTGGCCGTCACCTGCTTCATGCCCTCCCCTGGAACAAACTTGACCTTGACTGCACTGTACCGATCTGGATCAAAAGTCACCTTGAATCCAGGAACCTTGGCAAACTTGGCAATAATTTTGTTCAAATTTACAGATGAATTCAAAGAAAAATTAGTGTTGATCATCTTGACGTCAGCGTCAGCAACCGGAGGGGGAGCCTCGAGCTCCAGAACCGAGGCCAGAATAAAAGCCAGCTGCTTGAGGATCCGGCGGCAATCAAAGAGGTCCGAGCAACCCGCCACCTGGATGGCACCGTTCCCGAAAATCTTGATACTCTTGCGCGAGTAAGCATCCTCGTAACCGATGGTCACTTGGTTATAAAAGGCCGTGTCCTTCATCTTCCACTCAAAGCCACGGAACTTGGAACCCTTGCGACGGACCGTCACGGACCCAAGCTCCTTGAATTTTTCTTTAAATTTCTTGAGGTCAATTTCCTGAAGAAATTTAGAAATCATAGTGATGGTCGTGATCCGGACCCATGAAGGATCCGGACGGGTGGGATCCGCCACGAGTTGCTGACGGATCGCGCTAAGTTTCTGAATGTAAGGGAACGAGTCCATATTTCATGTTGGTAATGGGGTACCCTTTAGGTCACCTGGGCCTCACGTGACACGTTTTTTAGTAGCTCATGAAACCCGAATCTGAATAGGGTTCTGGAGTATAGTATGAAGTTGTTGGGACGCCGGTTGTTGGGGCGCTTGGCACGACGAGTTTCGAAACTTGGGCATCAGTTAGAACACTCTGGAAAAAGTAGGCGTTCGCCACCTTAACAGACTGTGTATCACGACCACCGTTAGTGTAACAAGTGTTTCCCCATGTCCAGGTGGTGGCGGGGCTCGGCCAGGCAAAAGCGTTCGGGGCTGTGAAATTACCTTTGAGTGTTCCATCTATATATAATTTACCTGTTTTGGAAGCCGAATCCATTGTTACCGTCAAATTAAACCATTTTCCAAACGTAAAATCAGGTCCGGTTCTATCCACACCGTTGAGCTTAGACCCATCACCTTGCCAGTTACTGCCGGAATCTGTATGGTTTATACACAACTGATTAACTCTTGCACCCACATCGGCGCCTGCAATGTAAATAACCGGGCGACGGGTATTTTGAGTTGGGGCATTGTTATTCCAATCACAACCATCCTTACTTGTTAATATAGTCCTCCAACTGGAGGGCGTGGCGGCGACATTGAGATCCATGGAAATGGAGTACGTCGCTGTTGTTGGCAAGGTGGGCTGGGTGGTCAGAGGAACGACGGCCGTACCAATTTCAAGAGGGTCACCCTGAAGCTTCTGTCCGGTTGTCCAAACCGTTGAGCGTGGATCAGTGGCGGGTGCAGGGGTTCCCGCAGGTGATCCGGCCTCCTCTTCGCTATTCATTGCAAAGTAAATACCAACGGTCACCCCCACCAGAATCATCACGCATACACACGCCAAAAGAGCCATAATCGCTGGGCTCATAGGCATTTTATATTTTACTTGGGTTATTTTTTCGCCGCCTTCCTGACGATGGTTGCGAATGGTTTTTTGAGTAAATAAGACTTCATGACCTTGCGGTAATATTTCTTGAGCTTCTCATCATTTGGATGGATGTTGTTCGTCCGCGTGATGTTATGAGCCATGAGGGAAATCAGTTTCTGCTTCTTCACGGCGGATATGACGCGGTTCAGTTCCGTGAGACGGATCGGGGACTTCTTCGGGCGTCGGGCCCGAGGCTTGGCCGCCTTGCGTCTACGCGTCGCTGGAGTCTGTGCGAGAGTATTGAGACCTTCCAGAACTTTGACGGTTTGTGAGACGCCCCCAAGTTTCTTGACGGCATTGATCGCCGCCGGACTAACACCCTTGACATTAATGGCGAGTTTGACGTTGCCGCCCATCTCATTGAGCGCCTCCGCCGCCTTCGCCACCTCTGGCGCGCCACCCGGGACGAGCGCCACCGTCTGAACGGCATTTGCAGCACCGCCTGCATTGTTAATAGCCGTGCGCAATGGAGATGGCAGGGGAGGAGGGACGCCCCCACCGCCGTTGCCTCCAGGTCCCATACCGCCCCCTCCTCCATTGCCCCCAGGTCCCATAC
>Ga0247723_1000031_pt1 | contig 84193 bp, 132 predicted proteins | sample MSEWelMarce5H_FC_FD_189079 | JGI IMG/M metagenome (GOLD analysis project Ga0247723, IMG submission 189079) | Subsurface sediment microbial communities from gas well in West Virginia, United States - MSEEL Well Study Marcellus 5H_FC | ecosystem: Environmental > Terrestrial > Deep subsurface >...
TCGGGAAAGCGGGAGGGGGGTAGAGGCGACCCCCCAAGCACTGCCCAACTGCCAAATAGCCCTATTCCAACGAGGAGACCGGTTCTATGCTCAGATGGGGTACCCCTAATTCGCCCAAATGTAGCCCTATTCTGAGTTATAATTAAAAAATGGCCGCATTTCACCACTTAAATGATCAACTGTTTATGCCAAAGAGTTGGTTGCGCTCACTACCAGTAGACAATGAACTAGATATCGCTGATGTTGAGGATGCGGGTAGCCGTACGATCCGAGACCCATATACAAATGAACGGCGTTACACGACACCTGAGGATGAATTTTGGGATCGTAAGGGTATTGAGGCAATTAATAGTGGAGTATATAAAAGCGTACAGAGACATGGCATTGTAAATCCCGTAGAACTAGGTGTATCTGGTAGTACCATAGAAATCAAGAATGGGTACCACAGGGTGGCATCCGCTGATGATCACTCATTTATACCTATTACTTATACAAAAAAAGATCAAGTGGATGGTTTACCCATACATTATAACCGTGAGAATGAAAATCCTGTATATCCACGCTCTAAGTAGACCTATTCTGATGTAAAATAAGTGGTATGGCATCTAAAACTGTATATCACGGCACCCTAGAGGAAACGGCACCCCATGAGCATGGTTATCCCTTCCACGCTGGCACCCTACGGGCCGCTGATGACCGTTTAGCAGATGAAATTCAGAACGGTGTTGACTGGAGTGATGATCCTAACGGCATTGCCAGTATCCATGCATACGAAGTATCGGACACTGCGCCCACTTCACGCCGTGTATGGCAGGACCCCATGTTTGGTAAGGATGAAAATCAGTTAGTACCTGAGCATAAAGAGAACCGTATCTACCCATATAAAAATGATCGTGAGGATCGTGGCTCCACTTCTTATGTCATTCCCAGTAATTTTGTGGGTAAGCATGTAAAACACCTCGGTGTACAGTTCCAGAGAATTGTTAACCCCTATGATGGTCGTGCTGAGGCCGTGTACAACGCCATGTCTGTGATGTCTGGTGGGAGGTACAAGTCATGAGAGCACATATCAGCAAACAATTCGCCAAAGTGACTAGAAATCCTGGCGATAACCCCGAACAGTTGCAGATGTTCATGCGACCACATGAGATTTTGAACAAACTACACCATTTTGCTGATGATGGACTGGGTAATATTGACGATCCTAAGGACTATCCCTACAGCGACCTCCATGAAAGGAAACTGGACGAGGCTAAAGATTCTGGGTTACACGATGGCATTGAAACTGATGGGATTCTGAACCATGTCGTCCTAAAAACATCTAACTACACAAATAAGTTCATCCTGGGTAACGGTCACCACCGCTTGTCAGTCGCTTTAGACCTAGAAGAAAAAGGTCATCAGGTAGATATCCCCGTGATCCATGATACTGATTACATGTACGACACCACTGATGAGTACAAGCATCTGTACGGAAGACCAAAAAAGTACTTTGGCTATAAAGAGAACTAATTCTGATATATAATTTGTAAATTATATATTTAAGGAGTTTCTAATATGACTGGTCAGTGGTTAAAACAGGGAGACCCAGGTCGTTGGAAGTGGAGCCGTAAGCCACTTGAGCGTAAGCAACGAGACCACATGAGCCGCCAGTTTACCTATGTCACCCATGGTTCTTTTAGTCCCACACCGCCACACCTCGTAGACCCTAATAAGAGAAGTGGCGTTGATGAGAACAGCACTGATGACTCATTCCATGCTGGTACTATGCGCGCCGCCTGGTCACGACTAGGTGAACGAGCCAATAGAAGCCCTCATTACTACCACACCTACAAAATACACCGTGATGCAATGTCACCTATTATTATGGGTGATAGAAAAGCAGATCAATACAGTGGTAGCAATCTAAAATCTGAGTTGCGGGGCATGCAAACTGGTTTGTTTGAAGATGTCAGCATGACCGAAGATGATATCCGTAAGAACGAACAAAGCGATGATCCTAAGGCGCTACCGTACCGTAATGCTTTTGAGGATGACGGATCAATTTCATTCTCTATTCCTAAGTCAAAAATTGGTAATGGCGTAGAATACCTTGGAAAAGGGCATGGATCAAGATTTGAGCCAGGGTTGTGGACTGACCAAGAAATGTTACAACTAGATCGTGGGAATACCACCCTGGATGAACTCGCACAAAAGGCAAAGATTACAAAGAGACGACTGGGTCGTTACATCTTTTAGTTATTAATTCTGATATATAATAGTAAGCATTACCCGATAAGGAGTTCATCATGGCTGTTAAAAAATCAATGGCAGGAAAGATTGCCGCTGAGGCAAAGTCTGCACCGCTGAAGAAGGCAATCGCAAAGCGTCCAGCACACCTCTCATCCCAATTCCATCCTGGAACCACGGGTCGCTCTGAACTACCCCGCTTGAGCGCCGCTCTTGGTAACTTCCTAGACAGTTCACGGGAAATACACCAATTTATGTATGGTGACGATGATGACTACGAAAACCCTAACAATGGTCAGGCTGAAGAAGAATTCCGTATGGCACACTCCATTGCAGGACCACAGCGCCAAGATGCTGGCGCAGACATTGAAGACCCCGTAGACGAGATGGCGGCAAGCAATATGCTTCAGGCTTACCGAAAGAATCGTGACTCAGGTCAGGATCAACCGTTCAGCCGCCAAGATATCCGCGAAGCCTACTCTTACCGCGAAGGGTACTGAGGAGACCCATCATGGCACGATACAGAGAATTACCCCGCATCCAGCGACTACTCGCAATCCATCTAGATGACAAACGAAAAGATTATGTAGAGGATATGGAGCACTTTAATAAAAATGGCTTCAATGAAGGCCCTGATTTGTGGGAAGGTCACTTCCGTGCGATCCACCCCATGCTGGGAGAAGACCGAGCAGGTCTAGGCGCTAATATTTATGACCCAGTGTCTGTTAGCCAATCCTACAATGTGCTCCGTAATTTGCGGACAAACCGTGATAAGGGAATGACAAACACGGATTATGTTAACCACCTTTCTGGTGTTGATGATATCCGTGATGCCGTTGCGAACCGCCATAACATCAGCCCATTGCGTCGCGCAGTAGGCGAATAATACTAATCCTTCCGCTGAGTAGTAAAAATTTGCCGCTTAATTATGTCTGATGATAAATGCGATACCTCCACACAGTGTGTCTATTGCGGTGGAGAACTGCGTCCTGAGCATGCACACTATAAGTGCGTTGATTGTGGGCAAAGAGATGCCTGTTGTGAGGGCATCTACTAACTATTTAAGGTAAAATAGTTCTATGGGACAGAAACTAAACATGATTGATTGGTCTGAGTTAACGGACCGTAATGAGGTATCTATCCATAAGCATAGCCCCGCTTCTGAGGAAAAAGGATTTCCTATCTATTCAGTTGGTGGCAAAGTAAGAAATGCTAAGGGTGTTTTAGTGGATCGGGTGCTCGGGCACACCACCGCTGGTCAACTGGTTCAACCACACCTCCAATACGATAAGTTTCAATTAGAGCAGGCTATTAATAACAATGGCGCTAAGACCCGCAATATGTTTGTTAAGGGTAGGCCAGTGGAGGACCTTGAGGGTGAAGACACCCCAGTCCAGTTCCGTGGCAAGGGTGCCGTACTGTTAAACAATCAGAAAATCTTTAATGTGCCCACTAGGCCAGGTCTTGTGCGCCTACGAGAACGAATTCCTGGTACTAAGAAATACCGATTGGGTGATGAGTTTATGGGTACCCAAGTAGTAGGTACAAACGCTAATCTGCGATCAAATGTATTCGCAGAGGGTGTACGCTTTGGCAGTCACGGTCTGACTGCCGTTAATCCACTGGAGAATCGCTAATGGCAGATAAAAAAGAAGATGCAATTAGGTATTCGCGCATATCTCCTGATACTCCCGGTAATTACACTGCTTTATCCCACGATTATGTAGGCGCTAACGAATACATCACACCGTCGGGTTCTAAGAGGCTTGTTGACTATATGGCCCATGACCGCGAAGGTAACTCACTGGTTTATGCTCAGGTAAGGCAATCTGAGGGATGGACAACCACTTCCATGAATGGTAATGAGAGGGTACTGCGCCAGCGCCCAAATCATCAGGTCGCTCCTCGTCATGATAACCCGATAAACAACCCCCCTGGTCGCCCAATGGCTATGCCTACCCATGAGGTACATATAGAAAAACACCCTATTGTTGATTTAGAACGCACAGATGTTAAATCTAATTCAGTTTCTGATAAAGATAGTTACTATGATGATCGCACTAATACTCGTCCCGCAAAACCTGGTGAGCAGTTAGTCATGTTTGGTATAGACCATACGCCCACTGCTAGGATATTGCACAGTTTATATGCCCGCGATAGTACGGCTGGTAAACTTGCGACTATGAATATTCTTGGTATTGCTGATAATGCATCCAGGGATGCCCTTGGTCATGGCTTACTGCCTGATAACAACTTGTCAGAGCATAGTTTAAGTTTAGTTAAAAAGTTACATAAAAAAGGTGCTATTCCTGCGGAAGATTTACCTGATGAATTAATCCAAGGTAACGACCTTAACTTTGGCGATGCCGCACAAGTTTTAGATACCCAACATAGAAGTATGTTTGCCGATGGTCAACTTATTGACCTTAGTCATCGGTTACCTCATGCAAAAGCCCGTATTCGTAAAGCATTGGGACGATCTGCTCCAACACTTAATACTGAACCTAAGAACGAGCAACTCCAGTTAGAAGGCTTTGAATGACTCGTTATTCTCGTTATGTACCACCCAGTGATAAAGAGCAAGGTAGAACATCCGACTATGTACCACACGGTGACCAATATGGTGGAATGGATGATTATTTCGCACATGATGATTCTGGTAAAGCCATTGCTATGGCTAGAATTTCCCATGATCCAGGACATACTGGTACAAGTATAACTACATATAACCCTGATACTGGTGATGAAAAACTAATTGCTGAGGGTCAGAGGGCGCATGATACTAACCTTGACGCACACCCATCTTGGCGTGAGGGTATGACTCGCCCCGCTCAATCAGGAGAGCAATTAGTTTTATTTGGGACTTACCATAGGCCAGCACGATCTGAGGTACATGAGTTATATGCCCGACATAGTACGGCGGGTAAGACAGCCGCTATGAACTTGTTGGGTATGGCTGATATTGCATCTACAACTACAACTGGTAAGCATCTAAAACCATCCAGCAGTCTTTCTTCTCATAGCAACGCACTAGTTAATAAGTTAAATAAGTCTGGTGCTATTTCTGATGAAGATATACCAGAAACAATAGATGATAATGGTATTGGATTTAGTTATGCACATAACAAACTTGATAATTACCCCCACAGTAACCAGGTACCACATCAAAACTTAGAGTCACGATTGCCTCATGCAAAGGCGCGTATCCGCTGGGCACTGGGGCGATCTGCACCAAACCTTAATTCAGAGCCTAAATCTGAGCAACTTCAGTTGGAGGGTTTTGAATGACTAAATATTCATTAAAACAAAAAACTTACTCTACAGTAAATGATAAAGAAAATCAAAAACAATTTACTTATATTGATTATGTAGCGCACAACGATAAAGGTGAGGCAATTGCAAAATTAGATGTAACTCACGAGCCAGAGATTAATGCTACTCAACAAACTGATTTCAAGACTGGCAAGCCAGTAGCAGACATGGAGATGACACATACAGATACTCCTGTTAATGAATATAACTGGAACAGTACCCCATATACCCGCCCCGCCATGGCTGGTGAACAAATGGCAATGTTTGGTTATAGGCATGTACCCGCAAAAAGAACAGCATCGGGATTTTATTCAGCAGAGGGTTTGGGCGGTAGAACTGCCGGAATGACATTACTTGGTATAGCAGATAATGCCTCTACTGAGGCAACTGGTAGAAATATTACCCCATCAAGTAACCTTTCCCAACATAGCGGTGGTTTGGTTGACCGATTGCATAAAAGTGGTCATATTTCTGCTGAAGATATGCCAGAAAACAGATTAACCAATACCCATAGTTTTGAGCAGTCAGACAGTTTTTTAAGAAAAGAACACAAAAATCTGGTTGAAATGGCAGGTTCTAGTTACCACTTAGATGATTTATCTTCCCGAGTACCCGCCGCCCGTACCCGTATACGCGACCTACTCGGAAGTTCTAAAAAGGGTGAAGAGCATAAGCAATTGAGCCTTTGGGATGACTGACAAAAGAATTCACCATTTCTACCACCTATATGCGGATGGTAACTGGCAGATGTGTGTAGTTGACCATATCCGTGCATTAGTGCAATATGGTCTGTACGAAAACCTTGCTTCATTGAATATTGGCTTTGTGGGAACACCTCAGAACATTCTTATGGCTCAGGAATACCTTACTTTAAGGGGATTGGTCTACAATGTCGCCGCAACTAGCCCGAGCGGATGGGAACAAGTAACTCTTGACCCACTTTATGAAATGGCTGTCAGTGACCCTGATGCATACTATGTGTACGCACATACCAAGGGCGCGGCTAACTTTGCCCCAATTAACGAAGTCTGGCGTAACGGTATGACGCGCTTTAATATTGTGAACTGGCAAAGGGCCGTAGAAGTATTAGATGAGGGTTACACCACTGCTGGTTGTCATTACTACCCCATTAATTTTGACAATCCCAATCCATTTTGGGGTGGCAACTTCTGGTGGGCGACAGGTAAGCACATCACCATGCTAGGTATCTGCGCCAAAGACCATCGCCATTGTGCTGAGGCTTGGGTGGGCAGAATTAACGAAGACCCGTATTACAGACACTACGATCTATTTCCAGTGGGTATTGGTACTGTAGCAGAACCCTTTTAGTTCATATTAATGGCGTCAACATAGATGTCACCATGTGTGCGATCAATAATAATATCCACACACTTCCAATTGGTTTCAACAAGAGCCTTGGATAGGTCTTCTACATCCACATTGCCGTAAAACTCATCAACTGGCATACCAGGTGTACCAACTGCGGCATGGGGGGCGCGTGGGTCAGTAGCGCAAGTAACTAGGAGTTTTCCACCAGGATTAATGGCCTTTCCCAAGGTAACTAAAATCTTACGGTAATCCTCAGGAGTGACATGCTCAAACACCTCCGTGCAGATTCCCATGTCCCATTTACGGGTCGGTTCCCAATTTGTGGCGTCAGCCACAATATCTACCCCAGTACCACCAATGTGGTCAAGCGCCACATATTTGGATTGGGGCCAGAGATCACGGGGTGTCCCGTTAATGTTTCTGCCACCAATATCAATGATTGACTTGGGAGATATCTCTAATGACTTATTGACTAAGAATGTCCAGGCTTCTGCATGCATATACATAGTATAATCATAAATATGCCGATTGAGTACCGTAGATTCCATACACCAGCACAAGACTCAGGTGGTAGGCGTTCACCAGCAAAAACTACCTATTTTGCGTTTGACCCACATAGTAAGCGAGATTTGGGGTTAGTTCAAGTAGAACACCACGATGACACCCAGTGGACTAAGAACGAACCAGCAGATAAGAAGTACTACCCTAAGGATTACAACACAAATCCCGATGCTCGTGTTATTAGTCAGGGGCGTTTGTTCTCTGATTATGGACAACCAGCACACCGTAAGTTATCCATGATGACTGGGAATATGGGTGGTAACAACACCACGGCAATGAGCCTGATGGCTCTTGCTCATCAGGATGCCACTGAGTCTGGTCTACCATTAATTCCCGATCAGTCCCTGACACGGGACAGCCACAGAGTTGTCCGTCATCTTGCAAAGTTTGGTGTTGTTGACAAACGCGATGTACCAAAGCGGGCGACGGTACCACGAGGGCGTGTTATGCCCCTTTTTAGCAATTATATGCACGAGTATGACGGAGACGAAGGGGTAGAAACAATCCACCCTGATGTTGTTCGTGAGGCGCGCAATACATTGGTGGGTCGTGTACGACGCAGTAAGCAAGAGAAAGCGCCTAAGACTAAGCGCGGTCAGCCAATTGAGGGACAGCAATCATTATTTGGAGAGGACCAATCATGAACGACATTACAAATATTAAAGCCATCAGTATGCGGATTCTGGCAGTATTTGCCGCCTCAGCACTTGGTGTGGTTGGAGCGGGCGCTATTGCAGGTGTACCATTATGGAAAGCCTGCCTCATGGCTGGTATTGGTGGTATGTCCACAGTTATTGAAGGACTTGCGCGGGCATACATTGATGATGGTAAGTTAGACGCTGGAGAGATTAACGCAGTGTTTGACAAAATTGAAAAGACGGAGTAATGCCTGCTCACGAGTATATTAATAAAGACCAAACGCTATTCCATGGGACAAGCGGACACAATATTAAGAGCATTCTTCAGCATGGCATAACACCCTCAGGTGATGATGTAATCGCAGGTATTCCTGGCGCATACATGACTACCCGTGAGATTGATGCCCGTGCATGGGGTGACCATGTTGTCACGACACAACCAACTCGTGCATTGCGTATCTATGGGGATATTAATGACGACCCACACCTAGAGAGTCAGCGCCAAGTTACTCAGGCGCTGAATGATTACCATGACTATGGTAAATCTGATCCTGAAGAATGGTTAGATGATCACGGTGGTCACTTTGACATGAGCCATTATGGTAAGGGTCATCAGGCAGTCCATAATTGGGCAAAGTCTAATAAGAACACTGAGAATGTTGCTGACACACTCTCAAGTTGGGGTTATCATGGCAACCGCGATAGTATCGCCGCGTGGAGTCCAGATGCAGATGTCACCATCTACAATCCGGAGGAACACTTAAAAGTGACTGGAATTAACGGTCCATCTTTTACATAAAAAGTAACTAAAAAGTAATATAAGAAAAAACTACACAATTAGGAGAATCACATGAGTTCTAACCTTATTCGCGAGCATCTTGCAAGTATCCATGACGATCTTTTACTAATGGATGGTCTGGATGATGCCATTATCGGCACATCACAAAGAATCAATGAGCCTGTGCTCGCTGTTTATAGTTGGGAAAAGATTATTGCAATCCTGACAGAGCGTGACAATATGGACTTTGAAGACGCCGTGGAGTTCGTTGAATTTAATATCCTTGGCTCTTGGGTCGGAGAAAAAACCCCAATTGTCGTCATGCCTCTTGACTGGTAATCATTAACTTCTGACTAACCCACGGTAGTGATATATCGTGTAAAATAAAACCATACCGAAACACGGAGGTTTTATAATGACACTTAATCACAGAGGACAACCCACTGGTGCCCGCCCATGGATGCATGGCGTTGAAGATATGCGTTCATCTGCTCGTCGCGGTATGGCTCGTCAGGCATTCACTGGTCGTAATGTCAGCGAAGAAGAAGCCGCTCAGATGCAGGATCAATACGGAACAGTACCACTAACTGGTGGTGACCCCGAGGGTGCTGGAGACGCCGCTGATCAGTGGTTGCGCGATCATGAAGTGTCGTCAGAAGTTGCTGGAAACATGGGTCGTGGCTACTGATGACTCTTAATCACCGAGGACAGAACACGGGCGCTCGTCCGTGGATGCATGGCGTTGAAGACATGCGCGAAAACGCTCGTCGCGGTACGGCAACCTACGCATTTAGCGACCGTGGAATGAGTGAACAAGAAGCCGTTGAAATGCAAAGGATGCATGGCGTAAGCACTGTAGACCCACTTCTTGACGATGGTGTTGAAGATTATGGCGACGCCGCTGACCAATGGTTGAGTGTTAACGACACTAGAGATAACCCCTACATTGGTGGCAGAATGCCAGACCCACGAGTAGACAAAAAATACTAGTTATACTCGTATAACTTATGATCATCACCTATGACATCAACACCCCATATATTGGCGATGTGCGCGCTATTGCGATGCGCCGAGCCAAGGCTGAGGGTTGGCGGAATGTCGTGGTGATGAGCACCTATCCAGTTGGACCCAACTCGTGGTCTGTGACACTCACCGTTTCGCGTTAAGTCATGTTTGCATTTGGCGTATCAGAAGTTGTACAAGCCTCAGTAGTTACCGCAATTGGTGGCATATTGATTGCTTTAATTACTCAATTTACTAGGAGTAATGCCAAGGATCACGCCATCGTTCAAAATAAATTAGATCAGTTGTCTGATAAGATTATTGATACCCACACGAGCGTTACTGAAGTAAAAGTAGATGTAAAGTATCTTCGTGAGGATCAGAATCGTTTAGAGAACCGCTTTAACAAACACTTGGAGGACAGGAATGAAAAATCAGATCGCTGACCAGACAGGTAAGGGCGCAGTCTTAGGACTTATCGCATATTGCTTCCGCAATAATCCTGAATTCGCCGTTATCCTTATGCCCGCAGTATCCGCTGTAATGGCATGGGCGTCTACCCTTATTGGTAACCCCAACATTGCATCCTTCTTGGAAAAGAAGAAGTGAAGCGCGCCGTATTTCGGCGCATCACACAATCACTACAGTGGGCTTTAATAGCCATCGCAATATTTCCAGTACCATCGGCTAAGGCTGAGACGAACCCAATAATTACGGAAATTACCGACTTTTGGTTCTCCTACTCAGAACCAACCCAGTTTTTGGCACAAACATATCAGTCACCTGGATTTGAATCAGACCCCCAATTGTGGCTTTACAATGACGATACTGGTGAGTTAATCATTTCTAATGATGATTATATTGGTCTTCAATCTAAGATTGACTTAGAAGTACCAGCAGGTAATTACCGCTTACGGGCGGGTACTTGTTGCTGGGAGCCTAATGTTTGGCGTGATGGTATTAATTGGAACATTCAATATGAGTTATCATTTAATGGCAATCCCGTAAGCACAACGACTACTATTCCGGAGACGACTACAACATGGGTCCCAACTACAACATCCACAACTTCAACGACGACGAGTACTACTATTGCCCCAACAACGAGTGTGCCTGTAACGGAAGTTCCGACCACCGAGGAAACGACAACTACGGAAGTCTCAACGACAACAAACTCCCCAACTACTACGGAGATTACGAGCACTACTGTTGCGGTTACTGTGGCTCCTTCTACAACGCCTATAACGACACAGCCTGTTGGTACTGTGGAGGTCCCTCAAACTTCTCTGACTCCTACAACCACTTTAAGTCCCTTTTTCCCGACACCCCTGACGACATCAAGCACGAGTGCGCCCCCGACTGTTACATCTGCACCTACGACGATTCCAGAGATTCCAGAGAGTACAGAGCCACCTATAACGACCGTACCTGAAGAAGAAACAGTTATACCTGATAACCCTACGCCTGAAGAAACTAACCAATTAGCAGATGAACTAGTTTCGTCAATTGACGAATTATCTGATGAAGAAATTACTAATCTAGTAGAATCTATTGATGTAAGTGAATTAACCGAGGAATCAATCTCCGCTGTCTTTAGCGAAGAAGTACTTAACGAACTATCCGATGAGCAGGTTACAGAACTTATTGATGCCATCGTTCCAAGTGAATTGTCTGATGAACAGGCTTCGGCTCTGTCAGAAGCACTAACAGACGCCCCTGACGATGTAAAAGAAGAATTTCAGGAACAAATTAATGTGTTCGGCGGACAATTTGATACCTATGTGCCAACGGGATCATCGGTCTCGGTAGGGGCACGGCGTGTAATAGTCGCGGCAACAGCAGTCGTATTCGCAATGCCCGCCCCAGTGACCCGAAAGCAGTAACCATGTTTAAGAAATTATGGAAAGAATCATCAGGATTGGCCTGGACCCTCGGCGGTACAGGTCTAGTCCTTATCACCCTCTCAGGCTCCACCCGTGACCTTGGTGTAGTCATTTCAGTAGTATCATTGTTATTTCATATGGCAGGAGTACTTACCCCTGATGATGATGAATGAGGTATCATTAGAGCATGACGAATCGGGCCACATACACACTTACTAAGGGTTTGCCGTGGGAAAGGCTTGTCGTCGTCAAAGATCGCCGTACACGCCGTCTGGTGGCAATTACTGAGGCACGAGGAGCCATTAAAACTAGCGATAGTACCGTTAGTGAGTTTAATGTTACCCTTAATAACAAGGGTGAAATTCTTATTGCGCTGACTGCCGAGCAGACTCGGGAACTTCCCGCAGGTGATCTTGAATTTGATGTTATTGCTACCTGCAACCGATTCGTGTACTACTCAGGTCAAACGCCAACAATTACCCAACCAGTCGTCCGCGGGATCATCTCAGTAGAAGAATCGGACAACATTACACCTTCGGAGGACTCACAGGCAATGGAGATCAGGTTCAAACAATATGTGGACTTCCGTCGCACATTCACCTGGCGCGATGCTAATGGTGACATCCTTGCCGTTACGGATGCCTATATGCAGGCAAAAAACACCGCAGGCACCACGGTCCTAGACCTACGCTGGTACGCAACCGCCCCCAATGAGGCTACAATTATTGGTTTAACGGGTAACCGCCGTGGTTATCTTGCCCCTGCTACTGGCGCTACTTTAGAGGTACACATCTCTGATAAAAATACCATTCCCGCTGGTAATCACTCATTTGACTTGTTCGTAAAGGACTCCGCTGGTGATTGGGACAACCTCGCATCGGGAACTCTATTTGTCCAGCAAGCGGTGTCTACGCCCCCGACATGAGTACTGTAGAGGTATCCAAGCCTGCGGGCACATTTATTACGGTTACCCGCACTAAGACAGACTCGGTGGTTGAAGAACCCGCTGATCGTCTGCTGGAGATACATGACCCTGGTGTGGCTGGGCCACCTAATGTTCTTACTGTAGGAACAGTTACCGCAGGCACAGCCGCTGTGAGTATTACGGGCGTAGCACCTGCTCAAGTACTAAATTTCGTACTACCATTATCTGGTAGTTATATACACACACAAAGCGCGTCATCCTCAACTTGGACAATAAATCATAATTTAGGGTTTTATCCCGCAGTATCTGTTGTAGATAGCGGGGAAAATGTTGTAATTGGTGATGTAACATATATATCAACAAACACACTTTCTGTGTCCTTTAACGCCTCTTTTGGCGGTAAAGCCTATTTGTCGTGAGGTTTAAATGTCCAAGTTTCTAACAAACATCAACTTAAATGGTAACGAACTCCAAAACCCCGTTATCCATAACTTAGGGACTACCCCTACCGTTAACGCAAAGGCCGGTGGTATCTATTTTGACACCAACGGTGGACTTAATAAACTTAAGTATTACAACGGCTCTGCTTGGGTAGAACTCTCGTCTGGTGGTTCAGGCACCTGGCAACCAGCAGATGCTGACCTTACGGCTATTGCCGCTCTTACTGGTACCGCAGGGTTCCTTAAAACTGATGGTGCTAGTAATTGGTCAGTTGACACCAATACATATTTGACCTCAAGCACTGGTGTTACAAGTGTTAACGCCAGCGTGGGGGCAGTCACAAATGTGGCTCTAACCACTGGAAATCTTGGTCAGTTCGCGGCTACTACTTCATCACAATTGGCTGGTGTCATTTCAGACGAAACTGGTTCTGGCGCCCTTGTTTTTGGCACCTCACCAGCCATTACCACCAGTTTGACAACTGGTTCTTCTTCCTTTGATCTACTTAACACCACCGCAACTACCATTAACTTTGGTGGAGCGGCGACAACTCTTAACATTGGTAACGCTTCAGGTACGGTAACAATTGCGGGTAATCTTACCGTTGAAGGTACGACCACAACTGTAAATAGCACAACTATTACAGTTGACGATAAGAACCTTGAACTTGGTTCAACTGCATCACCCACAGACGCTGGAGCAGATGGTGGTGGTATTACCCTCAAGGGAACCACTGATAAGACCTGGAACTGGGTTGACGCAACTGATTCATGGACCTCTTCCGAGCACATCAACCTTGCATCGGGCAAAGTCCTAAAGATTGCTGGTACTGAAGTTCTTTCAGTTTCCCAGTACACAGGTAATGCCAACACCGCTACTACGGCTACCAATGTTACTGGTGGTGCCGCTGGTTCTATTGTTTACCAGACTGGCTCAGGAGCCACTTCAACCCTTGCGTTAGGTACAACTGGCTACCAGTTACTCGCAGGTGCTAGTGCCCCTGTATGGACTAAGACAAAGCACTCTGCTACTTTGTCAACAAGTGCTACTTCTTATACCCTTACCCATGGCTTGGCTACTGCTGACCTTATCGTGTCTGTATATGAAGTATCTACCGGAGAAGTTGTGTACGCTGATATTGTGAACACCAGTACTACCACAACAGTCTCTTTTGCAACTGCCCCGACTGCTGACCAGTACCGAGTCGTTATTCTTGCTTAATCCGTCATTAAAGGACAACAATGGCTAACTTCCTAAAATCCCTCTTTGTTAAAGGGATTGAAATTGACACTGCTGGGGCTACAAGTGCCCAGGTACTGTCATATAACGGTACTAAATTTACTCCCACAACCCCTGGTGCAGGTTCTTTAGCCCTTGACGACCTTTCAGATGTTGTCATTACAGCACCAGAAGAGTTTCAAGGTCTTTCATACAACGGCACATCTTGGGTTAACAGTTATCCGCCAGTCGTGTCTTATGTCCGTAATGCTGAAACAACAACCATTACAACAGGAACTTGTGTTTATTTGTTCGGCGCGACTGGTGATCATGCAACAGTAAAAAGAGCGGATAAGACTAGCGATACCACTTCTGCTAAAACTGTTGGTGTTGTTGGTGCAAATATTGCGGCAAGCCAAAATGGCCCCGTTGTTACTCGTGGATATGTAGATGGTATTGACCTATCAACTGGTTATACCGCTGGTGACATTCTATGGCTTGGGGACGACGGAGCGTTTACAACAACTAAATCCACAGCACCAGACCACTTGGTATTCATTGGTGTAGTAGTTCGTGCCACTAATAACGGCATTATTTATGTTGCTACCCAAAACGGTTATGAGTTAGATGAACTTCATAATGTAAGTTTGCCCTCACCTGCTTCAGGAGAGTTCCTAAAGTACAACGGATCACTATGGGTAGCGGATGCTATTGATCTTGGTACTGACACTACGGGTAACTATGTAGAAACTATTACTGCTGGTACGGGGGTATCAACTACAGGTGCATCAGTAGGAGAGGGTATTGCTCATACAATTTCCATCGGTCAAGATGTTGCAACCTCTGCATCACCTGCTTTTGCTGGCGGTGTATTTAGCGGTAGTACCAGTGGAGATTTGGTTCGTATTACTCAAACTGGTAGTGGAAATGCATTAAAAGTAGAAGATGCAACAAACCCTGACTCAACACCTTTTATTATTGACTCAGTAGGTAGAGTTGGTATTGGTAAAGTACCAGTTACAGATTTAGATTGCTGGGGATCAGGATCATTTGGCGGTGGTGTATCAATTATTGGTGACACCACAGTCCAAAGTGCGGCAAGCCAAGATCGTATTGTTCTTAGGGGTCGTGCAGGTGGCACATCTAATTATGGAATGTTTGTAACAACCGATACTTTAACTGTTTCTCGGCAAATAGTACTTCCTAATGTTAATGGAACTGTTATTACTACTGGGGATACAGGCACTGTTACCTCTACAATGATCACAGATAACACTATTGTTTTAGGCGATTTATCCACGGCATTACAGGCTTTTCTTGTTCCTACTGGTTCAATCAACATGTGGGCGACTACTACTGCCCCTACATCGTGGTTGTTGTGCGATGGTACTGCTGTCAGTCGTACTACTTATGCGGCCTTGTTTGCTGTCATTGGCACTACTTATGGTACTGGTGATGGTTCTACAACATTTTCTTTGCCTAACTTAAAAGGTAAAGTTCCTGTTGGTCGTGATTCTGCTGATGCTTCGTTTGACACTATGGGTGAACTTGGTGGTGCTAAGACTCATACTTTGACTAGTGCCGAAATGCCTATTCACACCCACATACAAAATAGTCACAACCACACACAAGATTCTCACAACCACACACAGAACTCGCACAACCATACTCAGAACGCTCACAACCACGGTGGCTCTGTTGGTACTGGCGAATTCCTATACCGTGACAGTGCATATAACACTGGTTTTAACTCGTGGGTTGGTAACGCTTATCTTGCTATCACTTGGAATAGCGGTACTGCTGGTCAAACTGCTACTAACAATGCACAGACAGCAACCAACAATGCACAGACAGCCACCAACCAAGCACAGACAGCCACCAACCAAAACGCTGGTAGCGGTAGCGCACACAATAACCTCCAACCATACATAGTTCTTAACTACATCATCAAAACATAAAAGGAAACAAAATGACAAGAATTATTGAAATTGCAGAACATTCATTGTATGATGACTTTTGTAATAAATTTACAGATGAACAAAGAATTTCTTTTGTTCGTGAACGCCGAGATGCTTTATTGATGGCATCAGACTTTAGCCAATTGTCTGATGTCATAGTTGACAAAGAAGCGTGGCTTGCATATCGCCAAGAGTTAAGAGATTTTATGGCTACATATGAGCCATCTAATCTAAATCCAATATTTCCACAAATACCATAGGAAACCAAATGTCCAATGTACAACTAGATGTCAACAAGATTGTTGAATCACTCGTGAATCAGATTTCACAGCAGGCCCAGCGTATCGCAGTCCTAGAGGCTACGATTGACGCTATACAGAAGGGGCAGGAAAGTGCCGAGGAACGACCTAATACAACTGAGAAGTGACACTGCGGCTAATTGGGCCTCAGTAAACCCTATTCTTGCCGTTGGTGAGACGGGCTTTGAAACTAATACAGGTAAGTTTAAGATTGGTACTGGTTCCACTGCCTGGAACAGTCTCTTGTATGCAACTGACGCTTCTGATGTTACTGGGACTTTTTCTTCGTTAACTGTTACTGGTGATGTCACTGTAGACACAAATACTTTAAAAGTTGATTCAACCAATAATTTTGTGGGTATAGGCACGACGACTTTTGATGGATACAAATTAGATGTTAATGGACAAATTCGTAGCACTGGTAGTGTTCTTGCTCCGCAGTTTTATCAGGGTACGGAACTCCTTTCGCCGCACCAGGGTTTCCGTAATCATCTAATTAACGGTGGGTTTGATATTTGGCAACGGGGCACATCTAGTTCGTCTACGGGATATACAACAGCAGATAGATGGTATAACCTTGCTTCAGGTACAACTACTTTTTCACAAGATGCATCTGATTTCCCAACTGGTGTTGGTGTCAGATACTCAAACAAATGGACTACTGGTGCAAGTAATTCCTACGGGCAGATATTCCAAGCATTAGAATCTTCTGCTGTTATTCCTTTGCGTGGAAATACTATGACATTTAGTACATGGGTCAAGAGAGGGGCAACAGCACTAACAGGGACCTTATCTTTTAGCGTCTACTACTCCACATCCAGTGATGCCTACGGGTCCCAAACAGTCCCTGTTACAGTATTCCCAGAGACTATTAGTCCACAGACCTCATGGGTTAGGTTTGTATGCACCTTTACAGTCCCTTCTAATGCCGTTGGTTTGAAAGTTGGAATTGTCCCTACTAATGTTCAGAATTCAGGTGTTGTTGTTTCTTTTGCTGGAATGCAACTAGAGCGTGGTTCTTTTATCATGACACCGTTTGAGAAGCGACCTATCGGCACAGAGTTAGCGTTATGTCAGCGGTATTACTATGCCTCAGGGGTGGTTTGGAGTGGATTTGTTGCTAATAATGTCAACCAATTTGGAGAAGGATTTAGTTTTCAATTTCCTGTTACTATGCGGGCAACGCCAACATTAACAAATAGTTTTACAAGCAACGATAATGCTGTTTTGTCTACATCCTCAGTAACAGATAAAAGTGTTTATATACGAGAAACTTGCTCTAACACTGGTTTCCCGTACTCCAGTTTTACTTATTCATACACAGTTGCGGCGGAGTTGTAATGTATAGATTAGTTGCATATATTAACCCTCGTGGGGTAGTTGAACATCAAAATCTGGTTGAACGCATAGAAGATGGCGCATTGATACCATTTGACCCTGCCAACTCTGACTATCAGCAATATCTTGTATGGGTCGCTGAAGGAAATACCCCTGAAGAATGGATGCTGAATAATGTTTAACCCAGGTGGCAAGATTTATAGGGCGCTTGTTAAATCGTCTGACAGCACCACGGGTGAAATCTATGTGTCTTTGCCCCATGTTATGGGTGAAAATAGTTATCTACCCCTTTCCTATGTGGATAGGGAGTCAATTAGTGGCGTCTGGTCTGTACCTACTCCGGGTGATATGATCATTGTTGCAAGCGACGACGACCAGTTTTCTAATGTATTCTGGTTAAAGACAACTACTGGCATCCATGGTGGATCAGCCTAAAGGAGACATTTATGAATTACCCCTGCATCAAACTAGTAGTGCCCACCGCACTTAAGCAGTTTAAGAACGGTCAGTTAGCCCCGAGTGTTTTGGCTCCCGTTAAGACTGGCGGAAAGATGTACGCACCAGTCGCAGAGCAATTCAATAAATTGTACGACGCCGCTCTCGCCGCTGGCTTCAAACTGAAGAATGTGGGCGACTACCGCTCATTTGAAGGTCAGTTGGCAATGTTTATGGATCGCTATGTCACCGAAGATACTGGGACTGGCGTTACACGCAAGTACGAGGGTAAGACATGGTACCTCAAGAAGGGTAAAGCCCCTTCGGCGGCCCCAGACCCCACTGGTCTTAAGGGTTCAAACCATGGCTGGGGTCTCGCTATTGACCTTGGCTACGATCAGGGCGGTAAAACCGCATCAATGGGTGGAGCATGCCTTGCCTGGATGTGCGCCAACGCCCCTTCATACGGTTTTTACTTACAGGGTTCTGACCCTAAGTCAAAAGAGTTTGAGGCATGGCACTGGCAGTACTGCCTCGGTGATGCCACCCCTAATGGCGCACCCGCTCCCGTAGCACCAGACGCCGCTCCTGCACCTGCTCCAGCAGGCGCACCCGCACTTACTTTTACTTACCCAGGAACACCCGTTAAGCAGGGTTCAAAGGGTGACGCCGTCAAGTTGGTTCAGGCAATCGTTGGCGCAAAGCCCGATGGTGACTTTGGTGCCAAGACCCATGAACTTGTCCGTAACTGGCAGAAGTCCAAGGGTCTCACTTATGATGGCGTTGTTGGTCCGACGACATGGAAAGCCATGTTCGGCTGATAAACAGTGGCAACTAAAAAACGAGGATTAGGTCCAGGCGCTCAAAGCGTCTGGGACAGATTAGAAGAAGGACAACGGGACGGCGGTTCTACTGGTCGTATTGATAAGACCACTGGCGCCCGTCTGCCACCCACAAACTTATATGCGGGTATGAATGAACTCATACCTAGCGGTGGCGACTTTGAGGTCTACTGGGTACAACCAGTAGACCAGTATTACATGGGTCCGACCAAGAGTTCTTGCGTCGTGGCTCATGTGTTCATTCCCGTTGCCACTCAAGATGAAGTAACTGAGGAAATGGGTATTGGCGATAGCGTTGCTGAGGGGTTAAATGTTCTCTCTAAGCAATTCTCCAGGATTGCTAAGACTGACCGATCCAAGGGTGGTTCCTCATATAACATCCTCGGATATGTATATGTCATGTTCCGTAACCGCGCTGGTGCTACCAGCGGCGTTTACAAGTATGGACCTATGCCATTAGACATCTACCGCAATTATCGTGAGTACAGTTCTAAGGGTAAGGGTATTAGACAGATTCTTGAACCATTTGGATACACTAAGAGTAATTGGCCCGTTTAACAACAAGGAATTACAATGAGAGCATTTCTAGCCATGTCAGCATGGTTGGCGTCAATCGTTTGGGTAATAGTAAGCGTTATCCTTATGTCCCCCATGACAGGCATCGCCCTACTGATTAGTTGTTTCATATCGTTCCTAATATTCAGGGATACCATGAACGCCGTGCAGGCAGTGGGTCCTGTGTACTGGATTTGTAGAGATATTGTTCCCCCTAATACCCGCCTTTTTGCGTGGGGGTTTATGCGCCAGACATCTGCTCCTTGGCGCGTCGGTAAAGGAATCCAAATAAAACTTAAGAAACATACCTTTCAAATTGGTATTTCTAAGGTAGGTTCAGACATGTCTGAGGAAGACGGTCTAATGACTGCCGTCCAGGGGCGCTTTCTTCAAGCCAAAGCAAAAGAAATCAGGGACTGGAAATGATGAGACGCAAACCTAAGACTGATCTTCCAAAGATTGCCCGACTCCAAAAGATGACTAAGAGTGAGTTAGCCACATGGGGAGAGCAGTGCCTGATCTACACCTGCCAGTCATTTGATAACTGGCGCTACCGTGATGGTACTAATGCTGAGGTACTCCAAGCCACAGAAGTATTCCACGAGATATTAAAAGAAATCGCCTCCAGAGATATCAGTAAGTAATACTGCCTTGATTTTTGTTTTATACTTACTCTTATGAGTGAAGAATCAGATGTTGAGGATACGGAATACAACGAAGACATTGGTGACTATCAAGAGGAAGAACTAGACGAAACATCTACGGAATTCGTTGACCAACTGGTCATGAAGTTAATCGTCTTTACCGAAGAGTTCTGTAATGTCACCCTGTTCCCCTATCAGGTCCCGATTGCCTATCGGATCATTGAGTCCATCGTCCTTGGCGACGGTGAAGAACTAACCCTCGTTGCGACCCGTCAGTCTGGTAAGTCTGAGGTTCTTTCTAATGTCATGGCATCCATGATGGTCATTCTCCCGCGCCTGTCCAAGGTCTACCCAACATGGCTGGGTAAGTTTGAGAAGGGCTTTTGGTGTGGTGTGTTTGCCCCCGTTGAGGATCAGGCTGACACGGTGTTTGGTCGTATCGTCAGCAAGTTGACCAGCGAACACGCCATGAACTTCCTCCTTGATCCTGAGATTGATGATAAGGCGTCATCAGGTGGCGCTCGCGGTAAGGGTCGTATTATCAGCCTGAAGAAGTCAGGGTCGCTCTGCCGTATGCAGACCTGTAACCCTAAGGCAAAGATTGAATCTAAGACCTACCACTTCGTCATGATTGACGAAGCACAAGAGGCCGATGAGTTCATGATTTCTAAATCAATTAAGCCGATGTTGGCGTTCAACAACGGTTCTATTGTTCTTACGGGCACGGCTACTAGGAATAAGTCTTACTTTTATAAGATGATCCAGTTTAATAAGCGCCGTGATACAAACGCCAGACGGGGCCACAGACAGGCACACTTTGAGTATGACTGGCGAGTTGCCGCTAAATACAACGATAACTACGGCAAGTTCATTGCTAAGGAAAAGACCCGTATTGGTGAAGACTCAGACGAGTTCCAAATGTCCTACTGCAACAAGTGGATTTTGGAAAAGGGTATGTTTGTCACCGAGGAACGCCTAGAGCGCCTGTACGACCCGTCTATGGCTATTGTGAAGAAGTGGTGGCGTAGCCCCATTGTCATGGGTATAGATGTGGCGCGAACCAATGACTCCACCGTGGCTACAGCCGTGTGGGTGGACTGGGACCACCCTGATGGGTTCGGTTTCTTTGAGCACCGCGTCCTTGACTGGCTGGAAATCAACAATGTTGAGTGGGAACAGCAGTACTTTGAAATGATTGACTTCATCCGTAACTTTGATGTCTACCGCATTGGTGTGGACTCCCAAGGTGTAGGTGGCGCTGTTACCGAGCGACTACAACTCTTGCTCCCTGAGATTGAGGTAGTCGCTGTCTCATCTGACGCCAAGACTCAGAACGAGCGTTGGGTACACCTGACCGAATTAATGCAACGAGAGCAGTTGATTATTCCTGGTCACTCCAAGGCGCGCCGTACCCGATCATGGAAAAAGTTCAACCAGCAGATGTGCGACCTTGAAAAGATTTACCGTGGCCCGTACCTACTAGCCGCCGCTCCTGATGAGAAGGGTGCATTTGATGACTACCCCGATTCTCTAGCAATTGCTTGCAGTATGACGGCATTAGAAGTAATGCCAATGGTGGAGTCATTTAACTCTCCCTTTTATAGGTAAACTATGGTACGATAAGTGGAGATAAACCCCTACTAGGAGGAATCCATAGATGGCAGTTGCACCTGTTCCCATGTTCCCAGAAAAAGGCACCCCAGTGTTTGAGCGTTCGTACGCCCCAAGCATTCCGGGTAACCGTGGCCCGCTCCGCTTTGAAGAAGGCGTAGCCACCGATACCGATGTCCCTTATGACTTCGGCGTTGGTGCTTATGAGGACACCGCTCCGTCGCCCATGCGACAGAACCATAACAACCCTGAGATGTTCTACAAGTACGCTGAGGAAACAATGCGCGAGCGCGCCCACATCGGGTCGTCTTCGTGGATTGAAGCCCCGACCGTTCTTGGTGAATTCGTACAGGGTTCAATGGCTGGAGACTACATCCCGCAATTTGAATACTCGTACAACACGGGTGGTCACATGAACCGCCCGAACCCAACAGTCGTTTACGACTGATCATGGGTGATACCGGGAATTTCTCGGTAGTTGGCCCGGCACCGAGTAGTACATTCGGGTCATCCCCGGAACTGTCTAATTATCAGGCAGTTGCGGGGATGTTTCGTCGCGTCCAAAAAGGTAATGAATTAGTTACGGCGCGCGCTGACAACTTTGGTATTGTTACCAAGATTTCTAGCCCCTTCGTGCCTAGCCCCCTTGGTGGCAAAGTAGCACTCAATATGCCCCGCTATGCATCAGGTATTGGTGAATTTGTGCTTGACCCGATGCAGAACTTCAAGTCTGAGAAGTTAGACCTAGAGGGCCGTAAGTACGGCAACTCTACAATTTCTAACCCAGGTCAGAAGTTTGATTCTAATAAGTTACGCCGTAAGGGCGTCTCATCTTATAACCGCTATAAGGCTGGTAAGACTTCTTATATTCCTGGTCGTTTCGGTCATAGTTCTTACACCCCAGGAAAGTTTAAGGTTCTGTAATGGTTGAGAGAGAATCACGACGCGGAGCGGCAGGTATTGATCGGCCTGCAATGTGGGAAGACTTTACTAAAAAACAGCAAGGTTCAATCTCGGCAGGGTTGCGCCCTTTAGGAAATGTCAGATCAAATCTTCCTCAGGCTATTGCTGACATTGACACACGACTTGCTACTTCTTCTATGAAAGAAGAAGGTCGTGCAAAGTATGAATTATCAAAACGAAATATGGAAGATATGCTGGCTGATCCAACCATTAAAGATAAGCCAATTACATTAAAAGGTGCTACTCAATCACGGATTGAGTTACTTACTCAAGCCAAGAATAACGCTCTAATGCGTAGTACTGTTACGGGTCAGAGAGAACTACCTCGTGGTGCTGGTTGGTACAGTGAACACAAGGGTAGGCAACACGCCGCTACTGGTGGAGAAATGGACCCATTACTTGCCGCGGCTATTGGTGGAAAACTATCATCTACTAAATCGCCTGATGATGAAATTGCAGGACTTCATGGTCTTCATAGACTAACAAAAGAATCATCAGGTCATACTATTACGGTTCATGATCCTAGTTTTGCCGCAGAAATAGGAGTAAATGTAGGAGAAGCACACCCAGTATCTAAACTTGAACCTACGCAAATTGCCGCTATGGCTCAACGAGCCGCTAGTGAGCATTTAGGAGCAAACGCCACCACTGCTAAGTCCGTAACATCTACTGACCATGAAGCCTTAGTTCTTACTGGTCGCCCTCACCAAGATAATGTTGCAGAAGCAATTACGATGATGCGCCACCCTGATGTAGTTTCAGGAAGACAGTCACCAATAACCGTTGGCTTTGACCCAGCGTCAACACCAAAAACTTGGTCATATGGAACCTCAACCGCTGAGGCTGGGGAAACTGCGTCTGTTGTGCATCAAGATGATTTAAATATTACACATCACTGGGTGCATGGAGACCCAAATCAAGGAATGATGATCTTTAGTCGTGGATCAAAGGATGAACCAATCCACCCGTCTTTGGACCCCGATGCACATACCGCCGAAGATACATGGCAACAAGCAGAAAGTACTGGTCAACTTGGTACATATGTAAATCGCCAAGGGAAAAAGTCTTCCGTAGGTAAACGAGTAGTTACAGATGTTGGTGCTGTTGCAAGTACAAGCCGATTAACAAAAGAAGGTTTAGGTCTAGAAGGTACACCTAAAGAAATAACTCCGGTCGGAACTAGGCATGCCTTTGATAATAAGGCTACTCGTGATTCTGCCGCGGCAATGGGTCCTATTTCTTTTGATCAATTTGACAACCCAATATATCTGCCCTCTCGTACGGGGCAAGCAGTTGCATGGACGCAGATGCGAGAAAATGTAGGTGCAGATGCCCCATTCAACAAACAACAAAGAATTTGGGATAAGGCAGTTAGGGCAGATGAACGAGGTAAAAAGGCTGAGGGTAAACTTAAAGATATGGCGGCTAAAGGTATCCACCTAGAGGGTCGTACCAGTAACAATAAAAATTGGGATAAAGAAACGCAATCATGGAAAGTGGATGAAAATGCCCCACCTCCCGCAACAGGTAAGGATGGGAATCCACTTCCTCCGAAGAAGTTTAAACAAGGTAGCCTGTTCTAATTGTTATCGCAATAACAGTACTTTCTAGGCTCTGATAACCTTTCCTTCCCAGTAGAAGGAGAGAGTATGCGCCCGTCAGATGCCGCATTAATTACACAATATCTTAAGAGACTTGCGCCCCGTGGACACACAGAGGAGCAAGAGGTGCTACGGTTGATATCAGTTCTTGGAGGAATCCAGAAAATGTCACACAATAAGGAGCAGAAAGTTGAGCGAGTTAAGTAATGAATTGCTCTCGCGTGGTCCAATTAATTGGGGGTGTGGTATTGCCACTCTCAGGGACGAACTTCACGGAGATGAACTAACCGCACTAAACACCGCATTAGAAAGAATTATGACTGACCCAGGAAAGGGTAGGTCTAAGGTATATTCTTCTATGTGGTTAGCGAATGTGCTAGTTAAGCACGGACATCAAATTAGCCGAAGCACCATAGAACGACATATAAAGGGGAAGTGCAGTTGTGGCAAGCCTTAGTGATGATTTAGGAACACCCCCAGCAAAAGCAACATTGGGAAAGATTGCGGAGTTATTAAACCGCAATAACATTGATGTTGAAGAAGTGGGATCAATCAAGCGCGTATCCCTCTACCAGTCACTCACTAAGAATGACCAAGGTCAGGCTGAGGTTCATGACCTCATGGGTATCCAATTCAACCCCAAGTGGGCTGAAGGACCTGATTGGCCCGTGGTACAACCAGGGCCGTCAATCAAACTCCCAGTACGCAAAGTAATACAAAGTAATACAGAGGGATACAAAGTAGCGGTTATCCTCCCCGACATGCAGATCGGTTACTACCGAAATGCTGACGGGAGCCTGGAACCCACCCATGATGAAGAGGCTCTCTCTATCTCCATGGCAATTATCAAGAAGTTGAATCCTGACCGAATCATCATGGTCGGTGACAACCTTGACTTTCCTGAGTTTGGTAAGTACCGTCTCAGCCCAGCATACGCAATTACTACTCAGGCATCTATTGACCGCGCCACAACACTATGCGCGGAACTTCGTGCCGCCGCACCAAACGCCGTCATAGATTGGATTTCAGGTAACCATGAAGAACGACTCGTCAACTTCATCTTGGACAATGCAAAGGTTTCGTTCGGCTTGCGTCGGGGGAATACTCCGGATTCTTGGCCTTGCCTTAGTGTGCCTTATCTATGTCGTTTCAATGATTACGGGGTTAATTATGTGGCTGGCTACCCTGCTGGACAAGTATGGATTAATCAAAGGCTCAAAGTCATCCACGGAAACAAGGTCAGGTCTAACGGTTCAACCGCCCACGCCTACCTCAACGACAGCAAGGTATCCGTCATCTACGGGCACATTCACCGTAGGGAATGGGCTGAACGGTCACGCGAGGACTGGGATGGGGCAAAGACCATCATGGCGGCGTCCCCAGGGACACTAGCCCGCTGTGACGGTGCTGTACCCAGTACCAAGGGCGGTATGGACCTAGATGGTCGCCCAATGACCATTGTGGAGGACTGGCAACAGGGTCTAGCCGTTGTCTCTTATGAGGATGGCGAAGGCGCCTTTTGGTACGAACAGATACCTATCCATAATAAGACCGCTTTTTTCCGTGGTAAGGTTTACTCTCCGGAATGATTGGGGTGGGTCGTATGTCTGACAAGGAAAACCTTAAGGCAGTTGTTGTCGTTTGGGATGACGCGTTTGATGGCCCTGGTGGATGGATTGATCCAGCCAAGTATGAACCACGCATTATTGACCCCATTACTATTGGCTGGGTTATAGATGAATATGCCGAGAAGTACCTGACCTTGTACTCGTCCTTCTATTATGACGATGATGGTATACTTATTTGTTCAAATCCTATGCATATTCCTCGTGGTATGATTAGGTCTATTACTCCCGTAAAGATAAAGAAGTCAGGGGACAGTTGATGGGTCTACGCCGTAAAAACCGAGGTTCACGCTCTGATACTCGTCGTGGTGAATTGTCACCTGCTGAAATTGCAAAATACGGACCACAAAAACCCGACGAGGGCTTTTCTATACGCACATCTGGTCGTGGTGCAGGTGGTCCTGCTCGTAATGTTCTTTCTGTTGGTTATGCACCCGAATCAGGTCGTGGGGCTGAAGTGGCAGTAGACCCATCTGAACCTGCAACTACCCAACTTCTTGACTTTAACCGACGAAACGCAGATGTACTGGGTTCCCCAGGAGCAAACATGATTCAAGGTGGCTGGCATGATCCGTCAACTGGCATTGTTCAGCAAGATACCTCTGTGGCACTACCAAAAACTGCTGGTGGTCTTGAAGCCGCTATGCAAATTGGAGCATTGGGTCGTCAAGATTCTGTAGGTAATGTTGGACCCACAGCCAAAAAGTCTTATTTGGGTGACATCCCAATTCCTACGCACTTACACCCAGAGCAATTTTGGCATGAGGGAACTTCACCTCTTGTGACAGACAAGGGCATTAACCCCACATCGGGACGACGCCGTGTAAGCATTCTTCCACCTCGTCAAGAAATGGTCGGCGTAGAAGCATCAATTTTAGCCGAACAACTCGGATTACCTAAGGATTAACCCCAATGCCCGTTGACTTTTGGTCACCATCCTATAGAGCATCATCCAGCGACCTCACGGTTTCTATCTCGCCTTTGGGCTTGGTGGAGTTAGCCGATGAGGAATTTGAAGTACATGGACCGCGCCTAAACCGCTATTCATCGTGCTGGGCTTGGTACCTCGGTCACCACTGGTCCTACCGCCGTGAGATGGGCGAACAGAACATCACAATGAATTACATCCGCACCATGTCGGATTACATCACTAACTTCTGCTTTGGTAAAGGCATCCAGTTCAAAACGCCAGAACAGAACGCCGCCATTATCCCGCATTTGCTCCAAACAGTATGGGAACAACATAACTCTAAGCATTATGTCTTATGGGAAATGGGTCAGTTGGCTGGTGTAACAGGTGACTGCTTTGTCAAGGTCGCTTACGAAGAACCTTTTGTTGACTCCGCTGGCATCACTCACGCTGGTCGTATTCGCGTTATTCCGCTAAACCCAGCACACTGTTTCCCTGAGTATCACCCACACGACCGTGACCGTATTTTGCGGTTTAAGTTAAAGTACCGCTTTTGGGGTACCAGCCCTGAGGGAACCCGTCAGGTGTACACCTTTACTGAAATCTTGACTGAGGATTCTGTAGAGCAGTACATCAATGATGAATTAATTGACCAATACGATAACGCTATTGGTGTTATTCCTATCATTCATATCCCTAACATGACCATTTCGTCATCGCCATGGGGTCATTCGGACATCTGGGACATCATCTCGCTCAACCGCGAACTGAATGAAAAGATGACTGAAGTATCGGACATTATTAACTACCACGCCGCACCAGTCACTATCATCACTGGCGCCAAGGCAAGCCAGTTAGAGCGCGGACCTAAGAAGGTTTGGGCTGGTCTTCCTAAGGACGCCAGTGTATTCAACCTTGAATCCAGCGGAAACATGGCTGGTGCATTGGAATACATCCAGTTCATTAAGCGCGCCATGCACGAAATCACTGGTGTACCTGAGACAGCCTTAGGTCAGTTCCAACCAGTCTCTAATACATCAGGCGTGGCATTGGCTATCCAGTACCAGCCAATGATGAATAAGTACAACCAAAAGAAGATTCACTTCACTAAGGGTCTAGAAAAGATCAACGAAGTAATCATCCGTACTGCGGCTGTATTTGAACCTCAGATGCTTCAATACAACCCAAGCCTTGGGGCAATGCCCGAGCCTGATCAGGCGTATGCGCTTGACCCTGCTGACCCGCTTACCTACCAGACCCAAGTTCACTGGCCTGAGCCATTGCCTGTTGATGTTCTTATCAAACTTAACGAAGTTCAAGCCAAGATGGCTCTTGGTTTAGAGTCCAAGGAAGGCGCATTGCGCGCTCTTGGCGAAGAGTTCCCCCGTGAGAAATTGCTTGAAATCTTTGAGGAATTGCGTGACGACGCCTTGGACCAAGGTGCATTAGATATGGTGCGCGCTCAAATACAGCAGGCAGTAATGATTACTACTGGTATTTTCCCCGGACAAGGTGGAGAGAATAGTGTAGTATCTGGTGGTGAAAACACAGCCGAAGGACAAGCAGGTCCTCCTATGGGAGGTATCGGTGACGCCGAAGGACAGATGATTAACAACATAATCCAACGAGCATACGGAGCAAGGCTTGCCCAGCGTCGTGTGCCCGACGAAGAATAAAACCGTTATTTAACAATTGCTAATAAAAGCCCAACAACAAAGAGGTAAGGAAAATGAGTAACGCCTTTAATGGTGACGGGATTATGATCCCCGTTGAAAGCACATCCCAAGAACAGCAGGCCCCTAAGACTGAGGGTCGCGTGTTCACTGAGACTGAGGTTGAAGCAATTCGCCGTCAGGAGAAAGACAAGTTGTACCGACGCGTTGAAGACGCTGACGGTCGTGTCAAGACCCTTGAGGAGCAATTGGGCATCATCGCTCAGGAGCGCGAAGCCGCTCGCAAAGAAGCCGATGAGCGCGCCAAGACTGAGGCTGAAATCCTCCGCCAGCGCGAAATCCAAGAACTCAGCGCAAAAGAACTCCTCGCCAAGCGCGAAGATGAGTTCAACCAGCGCATTAACCAGGTTGAGCAGGAATGGCGTTCCAAGTTTGAAGACATGGAACAACAGCGCCAAGTGCAGGAAGCGCTTCTTGAAAAAGAACGACGCATCCAGCAGATTGATTCTTACCGTCAGCGCCGTTTGGCGGAAGAGCAAGAAACAATTATCCCGGAATTGATTGACCTCATTGCGGGTAATAGTGAAGAAGATATTGAAAACAGTATTGCAGTACTTCGTGATCGGAGTAGTGCTATAATTGAATCAATCCAACAGGCGACCTCACAAAGTGGTCGTCTGCGGGGACCGCAGGTAACTGCGCCCCCGACTGGGCCAATGGACAACCAACAGGAATACCAAACGATGTCTGCGGATGATATCCGTAATATGCCGATGGATCAGTACACGAAAATGCGCGAACGGCTCATGCAAGCGACTCGGACCTCCCGAGGCCGTTTCTAAAACCAAATAACCCAACAACTAACTATCCACGGAGGATATTAAAATGGCCCTTCCCGCCCCAGTAGGAGGTGCGATTACCGGAGCAGGTCTTGGTTCAATTACCACGACCGGTTACTCCAGTGACGCAACTCTTTCCCCAGCAATTCAACAGATTTGGTCCAAGGAAATCTTGTTCCAAGCCATGCCCGTCCTGCGTTTTGAGCAGTTCGCCGTGAAGAAGACGGAACTCGGTGTTCAGCCGGGTTTAACCATCAACTTCATGCGCTACAACAACCTCAGCGTAGACGAGAACTCAGGCGCAAACCTTACTGAAGGTGTGCGTATGGAGCCAGTTTCGTTGACCGCTAGCCAGATTCAGATCACCGTATCTGAAAACGGTCAGGCTGTTGCCGTTACTGAATTGTTGCTCAATGCATCGTTTGACGATGTTATGGCTTCATCGTCACGCTTGCTCGGTCGCCACATGGCACAAAGCATGGACACCCAAGCCCGTAACACCTTGTACAAGGCTGGCGTTCCCTTCGGTGGCGGCTCTGCTGTTGCTCCGTCGGTCGTCTTCGGTCGCACCGCCGCTTCGGCTCGTGGCGCACTCAGCCCGTACGACTCGGGTACCCTCGGTACCGCTTCTGCACCTGGCTACCTCTCGCCTGCATCCATCAAGGACGCAGTTGAAGTTCTCGCGGGTCAGAACATCCCGCGTTTGGGCGACACCTATGTCTGCTTCGTTCACCCATCACAGAGCCGCTCGCTCCGCGACTGGCCCGAGTTTATTGAAGTCACGAAGTACGCCGCACCTGGCAACTTCATGCTCGGTGAAATCGGTCGTATCTACGATGTCGTGTTCATTGAAACCACACAGGTCAAGAAGGGCTTGGACGCAACTGCGTCTGGCGCTCCGTTGTACGAACTTGGCGCAACCTTGGACAGCAACGCTTCGGCGGGCTACCAGGAAAACGCTAATGCTTACAACGCCATCATGATCGGTGACAACGCATTCGGTCACGCTATTGCCCTCCCGGTTGAACTCCGTGACGGTGGTGTCATTGACTTCGGTCGTGAACACGGTTTGGCTTGGTACGCAATTTGGGGCTTCGGAGTTATCACTCACGAATCCCGCGTTATCTTGAACACCCTCGGTGGCTCAATCGCCTGATCCCCTGGATCAGTCTAGTGTTGGTGGTGGGGGAGAAATCCCCCACCATTAATAATTTCACACAACAAACAATAGGAGAAAAACATGGCATCGCGTAAAGATACGATGGCTTTTGCAGAACAACAAGATGACATTGATGAAGCAGTGGAAGTCTTGGAAGAAACCCCTAAGGCTGTCACTGAGTCTAAGGCCAGCGCACAGGCAAGTGATTTTGTCACTGCTCGCGTTAAAGGTACATGGAAAATGTACTGGGGCCGTAGCACCTTTGATTTCGTAGACGGTAAGCGTTACAAACTCCCACGCGACCTCTACAACTACCTCGTACAGCACTCAAACATCTACGACACCCTCTGAGGTAACTAATGGCACTGATCGTCCCCAACGCTACTGCGACAGGGTCTTCCAACAAGTACTCAAACATCAACCAAGCCGAACCCGACTCGGTTGACTTTGAAGCACTTGGAAATACCCTGAACTATATTCGCAGTGGCGGTGGGGTTACGGTCGCAGGTGGCACCACAGTAAGTGTTGCCGCTGGTGTAGCCATTATTAATGGAGTGCCCTATTCTTTTGATGCGCTTTCTTTTACCCCCGCCGACGCAACCGCCACGCGGTTTGACCTTATTGTGGTTCGTCTGTCAGGAAGTACCGCCACACTTACGCTAGTATCGGGTGCTGAGAATGATACTAACCCTACGCTTCCACAGAGTACTAACACTCTCGCTAGTGGGACTACTCCCTTAGTTGGCTCTAACTACTATCCAAGTACCGATGCCTTAATTTGCTCTGTATACCGCATTCCATCAGGAACTTTAACTGATGCAAATATCGTGGATAAGCGCGTTTTAAACTCAGCGCCTGTCACTTACACTACTGCGTCTGCTCCTACATCTAATGCTAAGGATGTCATTGGAGATACTGTTATTTCTGGTGGCGTTACTTACATTAAAACTGCCGCCCTTACTTGGGCGACATTATCCACAAGTGCTGATGTTGAGGGAGCAAAGATTCCCATTGGTGGCATCTTTGCCTTTGCTGGTACGCATAACACCACCGCATCCCCCAATGCCGCTTTTTACCTTGAATGTAATGGTCAGACTCTCTCTAAGAGCGCCAACTCAAACCAGTACTTACCATTGTTTAACGCAATTGGTTACTCGTTTGGTGGTAGTGGTGACTCATTCTCATTGCCAAACCTAGTTGATGATACTGGTGTAGTTGGCGCAACTGCGGCACAAATTAGTACAGATGGCAAGACAGCCAGTTCAGCAAATACGGCTACCTTAAGTCTGTCTACACTTCCTGCTCATACCCACACACATAGCACCTTAGTTGGAAATAAGTCTGGAACAACAAGTTTTGGTACTAAGACTGGTTACCCTACTACCGCCACTACATTGACTGGCTCTGTTACAGGTACGGATCATAGGCATTACACCAATACTGGTCAAGCAAGTAATACTGAGTATTACACCATTAGATATGCAAATATGCCTAGTGGCGCACACTATGAGGTTCCGTATTACTCCACGAGTGCTTATAACAATGGAATGGTTGTGGGTTCTCAATCAGGAGATGCCTTAACAGGTAACTCTGCCACTGGTGGTACCGCATCAATTACTATTCCTACAAACCTTGCAGTAAATACTAATATTGGTAGTACAACTACTACTATTGATGTGGGTACTGTTGCGGGTACTACAAGTAGTACTGGTTCCACTAGTGCATTCAGTATCCTTTCTAAGAGCATCCGTGTTCGCTGGTTTATTCGCCACACATGAGCGATACACCGATTGAACCAGTTGAAAATGTACCCGCGGAGCAGATCATTCTGAAGCGCGGTTTTATGGTTCACCGACTTAGAGATACTCAACCAGGCGTTAACCAGGCCGCACAAGACTCAATTCCGGGAGCAGGCTCCGGCGATCAATAGTAAGATAGGGATTCATGGCAACTATTAAAGATATTGAGGAAATTGCAAGAACCTATCTACGAGATTTCCCGAAGTTCTTTCAGGTATCTTTTCCCGTCGTAGGTCGCACATATGAGTTGGGTCATATCAACCTTGACACCAGCAGTATTTGGGTTGCCAAGCATTCGGGGTCAGGCTCCGCCTCAACCCTTGCTCCTTCCGACTATACAATTGACTCCCGTAATGGTGTGCTCCGACTCGCTAGTACTTTGCCCTCAGGAACAAACTTGCTTGTTGAGGGTTACTACTATGAATGGGTTACGCCCACCGATCTTAGTTTTTATACTAAACATGCCGTTGAAAAGCACCTAGTAAATACTGGTATTGGTATTGAAGAACTAGCCCCTGTTGTTATCAATGCCATTGGCATCGCCGCAATCTGTGAATCTTTATGGGCATTGATGACTGAGTTCAGTCGTGACATTGATGTCATGACCTCAGAATCAATCCATATCCCAGCCAGTCAGCGTTTCCGCATGGTACAAGGACTCCTTGCCCAGTGGGAAGAGGAGTACAAGCGCCACGCCGTCGCTCTTAATATTGGTTATGACCGCATGGAGGTATTCACCCTCCGCCGTACTTCCCGTAGTACTAACTTCCTTGTTCCTCTGTACCGTGCTCGTGAACTTGGGGACTACACAATGCCTGAACGCCTATGGCCCACTATTGACGCGGGTATCGTGGAGCATGAAATCAAGGAAGAAGAACTTCGTACAGATGTTCTTATTGATGGCGCTATTCCTACCGGATCATTCTCTAACATTTCGTACTTCTGATTATGGATGTCCGCAGAGAGTTATCCATAATTAGGAAGCATTACCGCTCGTACCACGATCAGGCTGGAGAGTCCATCGTATGGCACGAGTTTATACCGCTAGGTAACAGTGCCTCGGCTTCTAGCCTCTATGACGATGTCTATGATGAGGGCACCTACGGTAATGGTGGTCGGCGCTACAAGACTGGCGTAGTCGTCCCAGTCCTAATGATTACTGAATCTGAGGACCAAAAGCGCGCTATTCCTGAAGGTCGTCAGCCTACTCAATTGACTAACTTCGTGGCGTCCATTGACGACTTCCGAGCCGCTGGTATTACTGCTCCTTGGGAGTATCAGAACCGCTTGAACGACATGTTCCAGTATGACGGTCGCTATTTCAGCGTGGTGTCTTACCGAGTCCGTGGTCGCGCCCGAGATGATGTCATGCTCGTCGTTGAGGGTATTGAGACCTACATCTCACAGGAAATGGTCAATGATCCAGGTCCTACCCCTTATTCAATTTCTGACCTTCCTTGGCCTACATCAATAGCAAATTTAGGATAAAATACATGTATTGGAGATGCGCGTCTTCAATGTACATTGCCTAGATTCTCAAAGGAGGTAGTTATGTCTTTCTATACCTTTGGCATCAAATCTATGGCTTATAGGGACTCATTAATACCTATCTCTGATGATGATCCGGTTGTTCAGATGATCCAAGCCTTTGAGGGTAAGGATAACAAGTTTAGTAAAGCCGTTACAAGTGGCATTAAAAAGTACGAAAAAGAAGCGCGTTCTAACCTGGCTACGCATGCCGAGTGGGCTGAAGTTGCCCCGCATCTTACAATTGACCTCTCTGCCGATGGGCAGTCGCTCTCATATTCCGTACAGGGTGGCTCCGAGATTGAGCAAAAGTATATGGAACTTGAGTACGGTGGTCCTAATAGTGGTGCTGGTGGTCGTATTCGCTCTATGGCAAATAGCGGTGATGTACTGGCTAAAATTATTGATAATGCCCTAGCCGAGGTCATGGAATGACTAACCCTGGATTCCTGTTGGCGGAAGACGCCGCTGTTAAGACCCGTTTCTCGGGTATGACCGTAACAGACGATAAAAATGCGGCACGACCCGTACAGGTGTTCTTCCGTTACCCTGAGGGTGACACAGAGCGTACCTACCCATTTATTACTATTGAAATGATTGACATTGTCCATGCCTTGGACCGTCAGCATTCAGAAGTACAGTTATATGCCTCCACTAGCGGAGCCGCTTCTTTGCAATATACGGGTCCAAATGACCTTCAGTACTGGCCTAGTGAGCACCAAAACTTTACGCAATTTGCTGGTTCTGCACCTATGGTTACTACCACTGAATTTGTGCCAGTAGACATCCTGTACCAGGTCTCCACCTACACCCGCTCTGCCTTACATGACCGCCAACTTAGTTCTCAAATGCTTCATAGTCGCGCCCGTTTGCGCTATGGCTTTATAGATGTTCCTGAGGATGGAACCATCCGCAGGTTTGATCTCCTTGATTGGGTTACAGCCGACCTCCTTGACCCGGAGGCTGGTTACCGAAAGAGGATATTTAGAAAAGTGTATACACTAAAAATGTCCGCAGAAATGACAACTACTAGTATGGTAGCCTCTAAGCGAGTTGCTACAATTAGTAGTAGTATTTCTGATAAGAACTCCAACCTGACCGAAACCTATTAATTAATCCACTGGAGGATTACTCATGGCTTATACCCGCCCCGGAGTCTATGTAACAGAATCTCCGTTAAAGACAATCGTACGAGCAGACAATGGGACCGCTACTGCGGCTTTTGTTGGCATTAACCCTCGTGGCCCGCTTACCCCAACATTGATTACCTCATGGTCTTCATACACCGCACAGTTCGGTGATCTGAACCAGGCGTATGACTTGGGTTATGCCGTGTACCAGTTCTTTGCCAATGGTGGTCGTGCTTGTTATGTATCACGCGCTGTCTACGCTAATGCTGTTACCGCCACTGCTAGTTCGGTTATGTTCTACAAGCCAAACACTGCTGGCGCATCGGCATCGTTGTTTAACGCCACAGCCCTTGATCCAGGTACCTTTGGTAATAACATCTCGTTGACAACCACTGCTGGTACCACATCTTTGGATGTGGCTACAAATACCTTCCCAACATTCAACTTGTCAGTGTCCTTGAATGGCGCAGAAGTTGAATCATGGAATGAACTCAGTCCATCACCAAGCAGTAGTCGTTACGCACCAACCGTTGTTAACACATACTCTTCATATGTAAACATCACTAACTTTGCGGCACAAACATCAGCATCTGCTGGGTTTAGTTATAGCAACGCAAGCGTTTCTGGATTTATTACAAAGTCACTTACTGGTGGTACTGAGGGTACTGCCGCCGCTGGAGAAACCGCACCTGCGGACTGGGACATCCCGTTCTCTGTTGCACTTAATAAGTTGGTTGACCTTCCTGAGCCTCTCATTATTAACGCGGTCGGACAATTCCGTTCTGAAATTGTTAAGTCAGCACTTTCAGTTGCCCAGACCCGTGGTGATTCATTTGTAATCATTGACCCAGACCCCGCATTAACAACTCAGGTTGCTATCTCAGGAGTGGCTAACACTTATAACGCTAATCAAGGTTATGGCGCAATGTACTACCCAATGTTGACAATGACTGACCCCACTAAGACTGGTGTCGGAGCAATTCGTAACACATTCCCAGGTGGTGCAGTCGCTGGTATGTTTGCCCGCACTGAAGTAGAGCGCACGGTTGCTAAGGCCCCCGCAGGTTATGGTCTTGAGGTTCGCAACGCTCTTGGTCTTGCTACTCCATTCTCGGAGTCAACAGTTGGTTTGCTGTATGAATCAGGTGTTAACACCTTTAAGGCAGTGCCTGGTGCTGGAATCATCATCCAAGGTGCCCGTACCTTGAACTTGACTAAGCCTGACAAGTACATTCCCGTGCGTCGTACCTTGAACTATGTCAAGAATGGCTCAAAGGAACTAACCCAGTTCGCCATCTTTGAACCCAACGATTCGCGCCTGTGGGCAAGTATTACTGGAAAACTCAATAAGTTCTTGAGTGACCTTTGGGGATCAGGTGGTCTTAAGGGTCGTACCCCAAGTGAGGCGTTCTATGTTGTGTGTGACTCCACAAATAACACATCAACATCTATTGATAATGGACAAGTTAATATACAAATCGGTGTGTCATTGTTGTACCCAGCAGAATTTATTGTTATTAATGTAAGTCAATGGCTTGGTGGAAATACCACCATTGAAACTATCTAAGGAGAAACATGGCAGTTTTAACTCGTACCGATCCATTGCGTGACTTTAAGTTCACGGTAAAAATTATCCCAACAGGGGAACTGGAATCCGCTACCACAGGTATCGGTAATCTTGGTTTTGCTGTTGTTACTGGTCTGAGCGTTACCAACGAAATGATCCCTTATCGTGAAGGTGGTATGAACACCCATCCGCACAAGATGATTGGTCAGTCAGACTTTAACCCCATTACTTTTAGTCGTGGTGTGTTTGAAAAGCAGGACCAATTGTGGCGCTGGCAACAATTCATGCACTCATGGACCCAGGGTTCCCTTGCTGACAATACTGGTAGCACTGGCAGTCGTAATGACTACCGTTGTAACATTATTGTAACGGTCTATGACCACCCGTATTCGGCGGCTATTGCAGAGGGCGGTAACGCTGGTTACGCAATTGACCCAGGTTCGGCTGGACGCAATGTTGTTCCTGGTAATAAGAAACTTGAATTCACAATCTATAACGCATGGCCCGCTGGCTTTGCATTGGGTGACCTCAACGCTGGTAACAGTTCAATCATGATTCAGCAGATGACAGTTAACCATGAAGGTTTTGAAATTAACTGGGACCCAACCTGATACACAACACCTATTAGGGTGCTACATTAGAAGTAAGTAATAAGGAGCATTACATGACAACAAATGTCCAAAGTTTTGATGCTATCTCTACGGAGAGCGCACCAACCATGCCTAAGTCACCCAATACTAGTGTTGAACTTATCCGTGGAATTGAATTAGGAAGTGATTGGATTACAAACGCAATCGTTCGGGAAATGACTGGTGAGGATGAAGAATTCCTTTCCAGTATGGAAGCCCGAACGACTTCTAACTATGGCGAGTATGTACTTGCCTTGTTGAAGCGCGTTGTTGTTTCAATTGGTGATATCTCAGTTAAACAAACTCCAGCAGTTCTCAATGAGTTAATTATTGGGGATCGGGACTTGTTGTTCTTGGCGGTTATCCGTGCCACATACGGTGAAACGCGAGAATTCAAAGTCTCGTGTCCGCATTGCAATCAATCAAACGATCTACTTATTGACCTGCATTCTGACTTCCCAATTGAGGGAGATCAGGAATCAGCCCGCAAGCCCATCAAGGTTGTCCTCAGGGATGGCTCAACACTCGTGTTGAATCACCCTAACTCTGATGACAGTGCGCGGATTGGTCGTTCAGGTAAAAATACAGCCCAACAGAACACCATGATGATCGCCCGTTGCGCTCAGATTGATGTGCCCAATAAAGAACAATGGGCACGGAATCTTAGTATCGCGGATCGTTCTACCATTATCAGTGCAGTATTCAGCGCCAAAGTAGGCCCGAGTCCTCGGGAGGTGAATGCCCCGTGCGGACACTGTAGTGAGGAGATTACATTGATGTTTGACTGGGTCTCACTTTTATTCGGTTAATATTGATAATATATATTGGGAATACAACTCCATAGCCACTGTGTACAAAGGTTTTTCTTTAAACGAGATAAAGAACATGCCCGTCAGAGAACGGCTGTTCTGGGGAAAGTTAGCACGGTGGCAAAGTAACGGAGGGTAGTGATGGCAGAACCAAACATTTCAGGAAATAGCAGTGGTTCTGCGTCTATGCCTGTTATTTCGGGTGACCAAAAGGGTCTTGCAAAACTAACAAAGCAAGCAAATGCTTTAAAAAGTGCCCTTGATGGTGTTGCTAAATCATTAGACCTAATTACCGCTAAGGGTAACAAGGCTGTCGCGGCTCTAAAGGGTATTAATGGTAGTAGCAGTGGTGTTACTACTGGTGCTACCCCAGGATCACAGGGTCACCCCACTCTAGTTAGTAGTTCTCCTGTATCTACTACTAGTAGCAACACGCGGTACGCAATCAATCCAGCCGCGAGTGGTAGTGGTAGTAGCCGTGGTATGTCTGCATTGCAGGTATTCCAACAAAACGCTTCCCCATTTGCTATGGGGGCAGTTGGGGCGGCTACCGCAGTTGGTAGTGTGGTTGGTGCTGGCGTTTCGGCTATGGACTCGCGTATTGCGCGAGGGTACGAATACTCATCATCCGCTGACAAAATGTCAGTCTTGTACCAGCAGATTACTGGTCTCAGTAATGCTGGTGTTCGCAGTGCCTATCGCCAGCCTTTAACTAACTACCGCCTTGGTCAAAATGGCATCAACGCCCTAATGGGTATGCAGGCATCTACTGGTATTAGCGCCCTTGGTAACGCTTCTACTGTTGAGGGTCTGAACGCATTATCGGGGTACAGCCTTGGTGCTGAGGGTGTTACCAGCATGCTCACTAGTTTGGGTAGCGCCCAAACCACTAACCGTATGTTCATGATGACTGGTCAAAGCCTCTATAAACCGGGTGGTGGTCAGCGTAGTGGTACGGAAGTTATTCAAAACTTGGCGCGAGCATCGGGTTTAATGAACCTCAGAAATCCTGGTGGGGCATTACAACAAGGAAGTAACACTCGTGCCCGCTTGGCAGACATGGGTGTGGATACTGCTACACAGGACCTAGTTATCCAGTACGCCATGGCAAACCAAAAATATGGTGCCAAGGGCGGCAAGGGAATGTACGACCCTTCCAGTAAATCCCAAAGGCAATTTGTAGGTATTGAAGATAACTTTGCTACTCAAATTGAAGAAACTATGAAGGTTAAGACTAACCGTGAAGAAGACTTCTACGGTCGTCAACAGGATAATTTTGCCAAACTTGAAAAAGCAACCCAAAGCCTTGAGCAAATGTTTGGAAGACTTGAAGAAAGACTCCAAGGAGTTATTGGTAAGGGTATTGAAACCAAACCTGGGCGTAAGATCGCTGGTGGTGCACTTAAGGCAGTAGGACCAGCCGCTATGTTGGCTGGTGCCGCAATGTCTTCCACTGGTGCTGGCGCCGCGTTTGGTGTACCACTAATGGCTCTTGGAGCGTTGGCAACTGCTTTTGGTTCATCCATAGATGGGGGTGACCCAGGTCCTGGGCGTAATCTACCCTCAATCGGTAAAACTGGTGACCCAAACACAGCAGGTGGTTCAGGGAAAATGCACCCTACGATGCAACAGCGCGTAGATCAACTTGTTGCCGCTTCAGGTGGCAAGGTGGGTATTGGTCAAGGTTACCGTAGTAAGGCTGAGCAAGAAACTATGTTCCGCTCGCGTTACCGTAAGACTTCTAGTCCTACTGATGCTAACGGTAAGAAGAACTGGGAATGGGATGGTTCTTACTGGGAGCATGTAAGTGGCGCTCAAGCCGCACCCCCTGGACGATCAATGCACGAAATTGGTCTTGCGGCTGACTTAACTGGTGATATGGCTTGGGTACAAGCAAACGCTGGTCGTTTTGGTTTGAAACACTTTGCGGGCATGGGAGAACCTTGGCATGTCCAGCCAGCAGAACTCCCTAATGGTCGTACTGAGTATGAAAAGCAGGGACGCCCTTGGGGTGGAGAACCAATGTCATCAGGAAGTGGGCCATCAGGGAAAACGGAACACACTAGTGATTCATATACTGGTGGTAATACAACTACTGCGGGTATAACCACAGCATCCTTTGCAGGAATGAGTATGGCTGATGCTATCTCTTCCTTCCGAGCAAGTGGGTTCCTTGGTTCTACTGGATTAAGTGGTGGCTCAGGCAGTCCGAGACGACGAGGTGGTGGTGCTGGGTCTACACCTAACTCCACTCCGACAAAAACAGGTGGTCAGTTATCTGGTGAAGATGTAGCGCGTTTTGCATATAACGCTGGATTCCGTGGTGAGAATTTAGTTAAGGCAGTCGCTATTGCTTACCGTGAAAGTAGGTGGAATGCAGGGTCATATAACCCTGATGCTTCTACTAAGGACCTTTCATATGGTCTTATGCAGATCAACATGCTGGGTGCCCTAGGTCCGGCGCGTCTTAAGCAATTTGGTCTTTCTAAAAATGAAGACCTTTATGATCCTGCGCTAAATATGAAAGCCGCCTTTCAGATGTCTGGTGGTAATAATTTCTATGCATGGGGTCCTTATAAGGGTAAGGACCCGTTATATAGCACTAACCCTGAAGCCGCCCGACAAGCGGTAACAAATGCGGGTTTTAGTACAGAGGGTGACCCTGACATCCGTTCCTCAGCGCGAGGTAGCGGTATGAGTGTTTCTACTTTAACAACTGGGGCAACTTTTAACATCTCACCAGTAATTAATGTTAATGGTGGTGGTAACCCGCAGGCTGATGCACAAGTAATTGCCCGTGAGGTAGTAACAATTATTGAGCGCGAAATGCGATTAAAGAATATGAGGAATGCATAATGGCAATTGACTCTTATACATCAAATCAGTGGTACAACCTGCCAACTGGAGTGACTGGACCAGGTACTCACAAGTCTTTAGTACGGACTGACAAGGACAATCCTGAGTTTATGTTCCCAGGAAAAGTTCGTCAAAATCTTGGTATTGGACCGTCCACTACAATATCACGAGGCTTTATGCGTTGCCTGTTGACTGAGGTTGATGGGGCACCAAAAGATTTACCTAACCGAAGGTTCTTTTTCCAGTTTAACCCTGAGCGTATTATGCGAAGTGTTTCACTTTCTAGTGGTATGACGAATGTGTTGTTTCAAGACCCAGGTCAGTTTTCTGTTGCAACTCCAGGTAACGCCACTTTCTCATTTGACATCATGCTTAACCGAGAAATGGAAGTCAACAACCATACTAACTTTTTAAATAAAAAAGCAAATACCACCAAAACAAATTCCCCCATTTCTAAATCTACTGATGTTGGTGGTTTTGCTTACTCTACTGGTACTACTGGAACCACTAGTAGCACCAGTACCGTAAACAGTGGTATGCCAACTGGGCAGGATGTCGGGCAGATCGGTGTTCTTGCAGACCTAATGATTATGGATAGCATTATTGGTCAGGGTATCTCTGACGATATTATTTCTGCTTTATCTAAATTATCTAGCCGCAGTAGCACATGGGATTCATCAGACTCCTCGTCAGGGGCATCTGCTGGTGCGGACCCTAACTTTATTTCAGAGACAGATGCAAGTAATGCTTTTAAAGCAATTCGTGGTAACAGCGCATTCCTAGTAAGCACACCGGTACGAATTGTATTCTCGTCAATGTTTATGGTTGATGGTTTTATCCAAGCATCATCTGTCAACTTCACAAAGTTTAATACAAAAATGGTGCCAACTATGTGCGTCATTAATGTTCAAGTTGAGGCAAAGTATATTGGTTTTGCTAAGAAAGATACATATCTAACAAAGTCACTAAATGAATTAAAACCCGCACCTACATCTGCTGATGCTGGTGGTACTACAGCATTACCTGAAATTAAAAAGGGTGCCGACTATGATGTCTTGATAGCGGCACTTAAAGATTCGGGAAAGTACCAAATTGCTGTTGGTGGTACGAGTGATAATGATCATCCACCGTTTAATAACCCATTAGATAATGCTTATTTTTATGACGACAGTGAAAGAAATTATGGTTTTTTTAATCCACTTGATGGAGTATTAGGGAATAGAGGTTACGAACAGATTCATAAAATATTAGATTATGAAACATTTCTATTAGTTGCTGGATTTGTTAATTTTGAGTTATTCCAAGGACAACCATCAGACTATAGGGGTCTTAATAAACTATTTTATGAATCAAACTATGAGTTAACAATTGAACATCAACCAATAATTAAGTTATGGCGATCTTTTGTAGGTCCTGAAAAAGACCAAGAAAAACAATATGGTGTAACATCATCAGGTGCAAAAAAGGGACCAGGGACTAAATATGGCTCTGCTATGAGTCGTGATGTTCTTCTTTTGGACATTACTGGTCAAAAGGCAGTTGCTAATGATTTTGATTCATGGAAAAAGTGGTGTAGTTATGGTAGTGAGGACAGGACTAGGGATAAGACTTACGACAACATAACTAACAATATATTTAAAGAGTCAGGTGCATCAAAAGATAAGGCAGAAGACTTATACTTAAGCGGAGCATTCTCGGCAAATAAACTAGAGACACCATTAATATTAGATATTGAAATACAGTTTACTGCAAGGATATCTAAGGCAAATAGTTCTAATGAATCAGTATACTCAACAACTATTAAAGATACTAGTGCTTTATACGCAAAAAACATACTTTTTAAACACACTAATTTTGGAAATGGTATTAAATAACAATGGCGTTTGTACAATCAATATCCCGTTACTTTACGCAACCATCACCTGACGGAAATGGTTCGTATATCTCTACCCGTAAATATGGTAGTGGATCACGGTACCACAGTTACACGGCAATGGAAGGTGATACTTTTGACCGCATTGCTTATCGTACCCTTTTTGATTCGGAACGCTATTGGGAGATTGCGGACTTAAACCCACATGTCCCTTTCCCCGATGAAATACCCGTAGGTACCTTGATTCGGATTCCGCTCAAATGATCTTTACATCGCATAGTCGCATATCACCAAATATTAACTTTGTGATAGACAACGCCCCTATGCGATATATGTCCATTGTTCAAATGGAATTGGGACTTGCTGAAAACCAGCATGACATCCTGCGTGTCCGAGTGGCTGGTGTACCGCCGCGATTACTTACAGAGTACCTATCCAAGCCCGTCCTTTGTTACTGGGGGTTTGGTGTAGATAAACATGAGTTCTGTGGGTACATCGCATCAGTTGAACCTTCATTTAGAAACTCTGACGGTGTAATTAACGGAAGCCCATTTCAATTAGTTGAACTTGTGTGTATGGGTGCCTCATACAGGATGCGCTCTAAAAAGACGCGACTATGGGAAAACGCTTCTATTCAAAGTGTTGCGACAACATTGGCAGACGAATATAAGTTCAGCGTATCTACAGTTTCTGAACCGTTTGCATACCCACGGATTGTTCAATCAGAAGAATCTGACTGGGAGTTTTTAAATAAGGTTGCACATATGTATGGCTTGTCTGTCTCAATGCATGAGACACATATACATGTATGGAACCCAATGAATGCGTTGGGCCGACAAATCTCTTATCACGAACTTAAAAATACTAAAGCGCGTAACGGCGATACTAGGACATACCCAGCAACCATCTTGTCAATGCAGGGAATATTTGGTGACTCTATTGATCCATTAAGCAGTCATACGCTGTTGGCAACAGTGTTAGATAACAAAGGTAAAACTTATACATCAAATAACTTTAATGAAACTACTGGATTTGGTAAACCTATTGATATAAATATTACTGACAGTATTAGTATTAACGCCACTTCTACTACTATGGCAGATACTATTGTTACGGCTAATAGCCGTGGCATTAACACTCTTACCGCAAAATTATCCTTAACTGGTACTGCGGGGGTGTTGCCAGGTGGGATTGTCAGTATTTCTAATTTTGAATCTAACTTTGAGGGTTTTTGGTATGTCAAAGAGGTTTCCCATACAGTTACTCGTGATGAGTTCTTTACACAAATGACTGTGTCACGCAAAGACACAAACGATATCAATGCGTACATGACTATGCAGTCAACTATGCCTGAGGTACCGGAGTCGTCATTTGTGGATGGTATTTGGCGTTCATCTAGACAAATGGAGGACATCTATGTTTAAAGTAATCCTTAAAGGACTTTTAATAACTCTTATTGGAGCATTTATTATGAGCAGTTATGTTTCATGGTGCGCCTACGGTTTGTACAAAAGTGTACATGGTGATACCAAATGAAAGCAATATACTTACCATTTCAATTTAAGAATGGAAAAATTGCCACTGTAGGTGATTTTGATTCTATTATTAAACAACAAATCTTAGATGTCTTGACAGTGTCTAGGCAGGAGCGTGTTATGCGCCCTGACTATGGTGTTGGAGCATACGGCATGCTGTATGAATTAATTGATCCGCTTGTTTGGGAAGACTTTAAAGAAGTCGCTATGCGGGAAATCTCTGACAATGTTCGTGGTGTGACTATCCGAGATATTGTTATATCAGATAATGACCAGAGCCAAATGTCAAATACACAGACATCCATATCTATATCTGTATTTTATGAAATATTACCATCACAAAAATCCAGTGTTACACTGAGTGTGAGCGACTTCTTGAGTGAGGATAACTATGCCTAATTTTGACTACACATCACGAGACTATAACGCTATTCGCTCGTCCCTTCAGGCACGAGCATCTAGTTCTATACCGGAATGGTCAGGAAATGATGCCTCAGACTTTATGTCATCTTTGATTGACCTGTGGGCCTACAACGCAGACATCATGCATTACTACATTGATCGTGCATCTACTGAAGCGTTTTTATCAACTGCTACTCAGCGTGAAAGCGTATTAGCAATGGCAAACCTCTATGGTTATACCCCTAATTACATGCGCTCATCAACTGCTACTTTGACGCTTACAAATAGCGGGGCGGCATCTGTAGCAATTGCAGAAAACACTCCGTTTGTGTCAACGGGTGGTTTGTATTTCTTTAATGAAACAGCAACAACTATTTCAGCATTGTCAACGGGAACTGTAGTTGTGAGGCAAGGTGTCAAGTACTCCAATGAAGCAGTCATTTCGGATACTAACGCAACATTAACTAAGAGCAATGGTAATGCTAGTCAAAGATTTAATATCTATCGCCAAAGTGTAGACGCTGAGTCTGTCGTTGTAAATGTCGCTGAGGGTTCGTTTGGAGAAATTAAAACTTGGACACGAGTCAATAGTGTTATCCCGTACGGCCCCGATGACTCAGTATTCTCAGTAACGGTCACTTCTTCGGGAGTAACTCAGGTTGTATTTGGTAATGGCATCAACGGGCGCATTCCGCCGATCAACTCACCAATCACAGTTACTTATATCCAATCCGCTGGTGCTGTCGGTAATGTCGCGGCTGGGACAATCACTACTATTGGTAACAGTCTGTACCCAACCATTACTTCAGTAACAAATGCTGTAGCGGCTGGTGGAGGTTTAGATTTTGAAAGCATTGACGCAATTAAACAAGCCATCCCTAGTACAGTTCGGACACGCAATGGCGCTGTGACCCTCTCGGACTTTGCTGATATTGCCCTAACAACTCAGGGTGTTTCTAAGGCTGTTATCTCGTACCTCGGATCAGCCTCTACTGGTGCTTCCATCACAGCAACAGTGCTTGATAACCAAACAGCGTACCTTACGGATGGTTCCGCCTCTGTGAGTGTCCCACAAACACTTCGTGACCGCGTTTCACGCGAGTTGTTAGAAAACGCAATGCTTGGAGTAACTCTTATTAATGTTCCATCTTCAGTTAGTTTTACTAGAATTTATGTATATTTAGATTTGTTTGTTACCTCTAACTATATTCAATCAGTTGTTAAAGCCGAAGTACAGAGCGCATTAGAATCGCTATTTGATTTTGGGAGTGTATCTTTTGGAGACACGGTAACTGTGGGTGAGATTTACCGAACAGCCATGGCTATTGCTGGTGTTGATTATGTGATTGTTAAAGGTTTTACCACTAGTACGGTAGGCACTCCTTCAACTACGATTGATAATAACGGAAAAATTACCGTAGCCTCTAATCAACTTCCAAAGTTGGGTATTGTTACTATTACACCTACTGGAGGAGTGGCGGCAGTCTAATGGCCCGTATATCTTTTACACTAAAAAGTAATGTTGGTAGTGCGGCAAGCACTACTGGTTCGTTCCTTCAAGCCGCCTCAGTCAACTATGGGGCAGATAACCCATCAGCATTAAAGGCTGATGGTTATGTAACTACGCCAACAAGTGTCCCCGGCTCTTTGTCATTCCTATCAGCGTCACCAACTGATTACGATAAGGTTTACTTATCTTGGGGTATTACGACAGCGTTGGCTACAACAAAAGAAGTAACACCTGCTATTACAACTTTAGAATTGCGTTATTCTTTAATTGGTCCACCGCAAACTCTTTCTGAGGGCATAGAGTTTACAAAACCTATTACAGCAGATAACAGTGCCTCTTCAGTTACACATGCTGATTTGCCTAGCGGAAAATGGATTTATTACACGCTGTTTGCTAAGTACGAATCAACTGACACCAGATCATGGTATGAACGAGTTGTCTCAACTGAGGTGCTTGTACCTCAGGATTATGGTTACTCTAATAATCTATTCCGACGCATACCTTTACATTACCGAATCCAAGATGAGCAAATTGGCTTAACTAATTTACTAATTCCCAAAAATGATCCTAATTATGACAAGATAGCAAGTCTACCTGAGTCTCTTAAAATAGCAGGACCACTACAACGGATGCTTGATGTATTTGGTTGGGAAATCAATGTCATCAAAACAATCATTGATTATGTGATGAGACAAAAAGACCCATTTGTTGCTAACAGTGAGATGATTGAAAAACTGGCTGTAGAGGTTGGACTTCCTTTGTCTGTCGTTGACTTAGGCACTGCAAAACTGCGTGAGTTAATCGCTAACTTTACATATCTAACGCAAAACGAAGGATTGCTGACTGGTGTAGAGGAGTACATTACGGCTATTACTGGGTGCCATACCGAGATTAATAATACCCAGCCTGACCTTTTAACCAGTACTCACCATGCTATGACTTCGGCGTCAGTTACTACATCTGCGTCAGTTGCACCAGCAACCGACCAATGGCTTTTGGAAAGTTCAGCGCACACAATGACAGCCGCTAGTGCCTACACATATTCCGATATGTTCACAACACCAAAGGCTTTGGCGATTACTCACTCAAGTGGAGCCAGTGTTCAAATGGCTTGCTTGAAAGCAAAAGTACAAAATGTAAGCCAAGCAAGTCGTTTATACATGGACTTTGGCGCTACATACAACGGTTCAGGAGCAAGTGTTATTGGGTGTTGGCTGGGTGCATCAGTACTACCAGCGGCGTCAGTTTCTTACGCACCAGTTACTGGTGCTTCTACTACCTTGCCTAATTTTATTACGACAACCACTAATAGTAGTACTAGCGTCTTTGAATGGCCCGTAGACTTTGGTGTATGTGGTGATGGGTCGTTAAGCACAACAGATATGTACTTGCATATTTGGATTGCCTCCCAATCCTCTAACACAGGGACTTTATATCTTATTCCTAATAGAGTAACAACTTTAAATAGGTATCCGTATTACATAGATGTTTATTCGCGCAGGCTAAACCTCGTGCGCGATCCACAATTTACGATTACTCCAAGTACGGCACTACAGGCAACCAGCGCTTCTGCTTATTGGCGAGTCGCAACTACCTCGGGGTCAGTGTCATCTGTTATTGCGAACAAGATATTTACTGCAACACCGAGTACCTCAGCCTCAGTAACGCTATCTACAGATGTAAATAATGATGGCACTATGCAATACACGCCAATTAGCACTGACACTGATTACTTTTTATCCATTGATGACTACAATGACAATATTGTTCAGGTAAGTGTAAAGAACTTAGATGGCTCAATTACCCTAGCCTCAGCCACGACGCCATACATACAAGACACTATTTCAGGTATAGCAAAACGCAAGTACTGGAAATTGGAGTTTGTTGACAATTACCCGTGGTACCCGCGTAACTCATACTTATACCATCTAGAGATTACTGCCACGGCTACAGCAACAAGCCCATTAAAGGTAAGTCGCCCATTGTTTGAACCATCATCACCTAATCCGTACTTTGATGGTAACAGTGACAATGGTGGTTGGCTTGGTGGCTCAGGAACGCCTGGTGCGGCTGATTACCGCTGGGGACAGAGTACGGCTCACACAAATTTCTCGTACTACACCGCTGACTACCGACGAGTAGTTGAGGCAACTAAGAGAATGATTGAATACATGGTTCCTGTAACTGAAACAACCTATGCTCTTGCTAACCTGAGATTCAACCGAATCCCGGGTTACACAGGAGCAACAGTATTGTGACATTACTAATAGGCGGCTTAGCCGTTTATAAAGTTATACATATCATTACAAGTGCCTTGCCAAAGAAACTGAATGGCTGGGTCATTGTTTTGTCTGGAGCGATTCTGGGCATCGTTACTTCCATCTTCATATCTTCAGAGAATGTTGTGTTTAGTGGGTTGGCTATGGCTACAATTGCCAGTGCCACTCACTCGGTGTTGCGATTGATCACTCTCGTAGGTGACTCATCAATACGCCAGTCCTTCCAATAGGAGAACAACATGTCCACCAAGAAAGTTATTGGTGTTATCGGAAAAGGTAACGCCAGCCTCAACATCATTGAAGACTCATTGTCCGAACTGGTCAATGACAGTATCTTTGTCTTGCCGTGGTACGGCGGTAAGCCTGACGAAAGTCTTGACCGCGTCTACACCGCAATCATTGACTTCGGTCATGAGTACATCATGGTCGGTAACCGTATTCCGCGCTCAGTCTTAAAAGATGCCAAGGATTGGGAAGATACTGAGGATGCAAACTCCGCAGTACTCAATTATGTACAACGATTAGCGGGTGAGAAGTCATTGCTCGTTTTGTGGGATGACGCTCCTGAAACTGAAGACACATTGCTGAAGGCTCACGCCAGCGGTATTCGTTTACTTGACCTCACAAATGCACTTGCGCCAATTGATGTCGTTGATGTGCGGGAAGTTGAAGAAATCCCTGAAGTGCCCGTAGTTAAAACGGACCGAGAAGAAGCACTTGAGAAAGTCCTTAATGGAATTAAAGAGAAACAAATTGCTGAGGAATCTAAACCCGAGGCATTTACTGAAGAAGAATTGCGTATGCAACCAATTGCATCACTGCGCCGTCAGGCTAAATTGCTTGGTATTGAAATTGAGAAGACTACGACCAAGGAACAACTCATTGGCATCCTGCTGAATGGCCTTGATGACATTGGGTTGGTTGAGCCAGCAATGGTTGAGCAAAAACCATCCACTGTGGTGGTTGTCCATCGCGGTGATGGTTCGGATATTTCCTACTTGTTTGCTAGTGACAAGATCGCTCATGTAGAGAGTCTGCTGAGCGCAATACAACTCTTGGCAATGTAGTCACATTCATTTCAAAATGTAGCCACAATAAGAAACACCCCCCTTTCGGGGGGTGTTTTTGTTATTCACTTCTTTTTAGCAGGAGATTTTTTGGCTGGTGCTTTCTTTGCTTTTGCTGGACCTTTTCCATATCCAGGGTCCTTCTTATCTTTGAGACCACATCCACATGCTGTACACATATTACTTACCTCCCTTCTTAGACGCTTTCATATTGTCAATAAGGTTAGGGTAAGGGCGACCTGCGGCTTTAGCAGAGGCTTTTGCCTTAGCCTTTTGTTCAGGGGTTAGTTTTTTATCTGACTTAGTTGGGTCTTTAGTTTCCCAAACTTTCTTTTTCTTCTCAGCCATGATTACTTCTTTCCTCGGTTACGGGCGCGATTCTTAGATGGGTCTTCTTTGACAAGCCCACCATCTTTGGTATGGGACAGATCATCTCCACCCTTACCCATGATTCCACGCTTACGACGCTCTTCTGAGAGTTCGCGGCGCTTCTCTTTCTGTTCGGGCTTAGCGTTAAATTTCTTATCTGTTTCAGCCTTCTTCTCCCGAGCCTCAGGATGATCTCGGTAATACTTTGCTGTTCTCTTTGGGTTTTCTGTTTTACGGGGAGCCATTACCATTTCACCTTGTCGGCCCAATAAGCCGCGCTCATCTTACCCTTAGCAATATTCTTACCGTGGCGAGCCTTAAAAGATGCGCGCTTATCCTTCATGCGCTCAGACTCTCCTTCTTTGGGTTTTCCTGCTGTCTCAGCGCCCTGTTCACCAAACCTAATCAACTTGACGGTCTCTCCTTGTTTTGCAAGGACCGCATGTGATTTGCTGGGATGATCAGGTGTCGCCTTCGGCTTGTTATAACCCGAGAAGGTTTCTCCACTGCGTGTGTATTTATTCTTTTCAACCATGATGGTTACCTCACTTAACCGATGCTCGTAGTTGCCATGACCATTTCATTTGACTGTCAACCCTCTCGGACAAGAAGTTTGCAATCCCCTGCTGGTCGGCTTTGGTTGCTTCTTTGAATGAGGCATTTAACTGAGTGATCAGTGCCTCGTTAGCCTTCAACAATGCCGTTGACATTGCCTTAGGATTCGGACTTACTTCTTTGAATTCAAGTGTCCGAAGATCAATAAACTTCTGAAGATTAAACGGTGCGTAATCATCCAACTTGCGGATGTTCTCAGCCACTGGGTCAATCATCGTGTAAACATCTTCATAGATTTCTGCGAAGAGACCGTGGTACTGGCTGAAGTCAGAACCCTCAACATTCCAGTGAAATCCGTGCGCCATGAAGTAGAAAGTGACGGTGTCAGATAGCAGGGTTTTGAGGGATTTGGTAAGGGTTGGGGCTGTCGCCATGTGTGGACTCCTTGTATGGAATGGGGCGCTTATAGCATAACTCTACACTATAGCGCCCCATCCATAACCACCACGCCGGTGATAGGGCAGACCGGCGATCCCGAGGAGAACCACCAACTCGGTGTCTAAATCATACAGAAAGAAATCAGTGTACGCAACACTTGTTTGGCGTTTCTTGTGTATGCTTTCCGACACCACAAGGAGCCACCATGTCTAGAAAATTCAACGGACCATTTGCGGCGGTCCCAATATGGGCGATTGACTTGATCACCAAAAAGGGCACCCCAACACACTCGCACATCCTCATGTGCATCATAAGGTTGACCCCATTTGAGGGTGCACCGATCATGACTACTGACGACATTTCCACCCTCTCAGGGGTGTCACCGTCTACAGTTAAGCGTTCAATTAAATGGTTAGAATTGCACAAAGTTGTGACATCCACTGTGCTCTCAGCCAACCGCGGGAAGAGCATTGTCGTTAATTACCGCAGACCCAAAGGGGGGTTCACCAGTGACCTAGCACTGCGTAAAGGTGGGGTCACCAGTGACCTACCTACCCCCAAAGGGGGGGTCACCCATGACCTACCAGGGGGGTCACCCATGACACCCCCCCGAGGCTCTGACCAGGGGGAACGCGTCTCTATAGATAGTACTCTAGAAATAGTACATAGGAAAATGTCTAACGACATTTTCCTATGTGGGCTTCGCCCGAAAAAACAACAAGGAGAATCCATGCCTACCTTTGGCGCTGACCCTGATGACGACCGACCGTGGGATGAAAACATCCTGCTTAAGAAGAATGCAAATGAAGTAACAGAAGTTTTAAACCATTTCAACCTAACCGCTAGAAAGGTTGGGGGAACCCCGACGACAGTCGCTGACACACCAGCGTTTCGCTCACAGGTCAAGCGTCTGATTAAGGCTGGGGTCAAGCCCCAAGAATTGCAGAAGATGACCGATGAGTTCTTCACCCTGTCTCGGAATGTGGAGTCCCCCACCCCATGGAGAACTTTCTGTTCCCGCGAGGTCCAAGAATCCATGATGTCCAAAATGGCTGGGGTCTCACAGAAGTCCCCAATGCTCGGTTGGGTCTCCGACGACTTTGAACACGGGGCTGACCTCCCGTGGGATGAAGCCATGAACGAAAAAATGAAGAGAGTCATTTGGAGGCGCGGGATGGATGTCGCCTACAGGTACCCCGAATTGCTGGTGGGTATCGCTGAAGTAACCTTTGAGGACATCTCAGTTTTTGATACCATGATCCAGTCGGCATCGTTCCTGATCACAAATTGCACGACAATGCTTGACAACGATCTCGCTCCTGTGCGTAGTATCTTGACAGACGCAGGAATTGCCATCCCTGAAGATATTCTTGCCCGTAAGAACTTGCGTGAGTTAGCACCATCACTCAAGCAAGCCGTAGTTAATTATCAACTCACAAGGAGAACCACAACATGATCTCAGCACCGCCGACCGACTGGAAATCTGCACGATGGTGGCAGAACCGACCGCTAGAGGAACGCCTTGAGTGGGCAAATTTCCCACCACGATGGAAGGGTGCTGAATACGATTCGTCGCTGGTATCAGACAAGACTTACCACGCCATTGCCAAGTTCATCAATGGTGAGTCCACTGGTTTGTTTCTGCACGGACCAAGTGGCTCAGGAAAGACACCCATTGCTGTCGCCATCCTGAAAGACATCCTCAGAACTAAGCCCATGTCAGGTCGGTTTATTACTGCCGAGCGTTATGTGGACATGCTCAAAGACCAGTTTGATCATGACAACGAACTTCCCGAGATGTACTCCATGCCACACATCGTCAAGTACCTCAAGGGTGTTTTTGACATCGTTGTACTTGACGCAGTTGGGGAAGAACGATCAACTGAATTCTCACAACATGAGGTCGGTAGTTTGTTACGCCGACGCAATGAAGACCTTCGTAAAACAATTATCACAACAAACCTGTCACCAACTGAATTCATTCGGCGGTACGGAGAGCGTGTTGCGACAGTTCTTGAGGACATGACGATCAGCACGGTGTCCTGATGCAGGGCAATGATCTAGCCCCATACGCACCGATACAGCAAGCAGTTTTGTTTGAGGGAGTCTTAGCAAGTTATCCAAAAGGTACAAAGTCGGTCCGCAATTGGTTTGCATCAAAAGCCAAAGACATGCCGACTTTGGTTAACACCATGAAACCAAATGAACTACCGCTGAAGTCACTCAATGACTCAATCAACCGACGCGGTATCGGTACATTGGTTTATACATTCATGCCAGTTGAGGCAGTGCCCGAAATTGAACACTGGTTAATACGCAAGGGAGTTTCTACTTCGGTAGAGGCTTACCCTGATGTTGAAACATTGGCAGAAGACCTACGCTTCAACAGAAGTATTCATGTTATTTATGTTGCCACCCAAGAACAGCAAGCAATCATTGGGATACGCGCTACAGTGCTTGGTTCCGAAAGAGCGTGGTAATCATGTCGTCACCCGAACATCTCCTAGTTTCAAAGATCATCCAAACTGCTGACATTGCGACGCCGTTAAAATCCGGGGTTAAGGAAGAACACTTCTCAGACACATGGCAAGGTGTGTGGCACTGGCTTACAGGTTTTTACCGCGAGCATAATGCCGTACCGACAGCGCGTGTATTCAAGTCACAGTACGCCGACATCCAGTTGTACGATGCCGAGGCTGAAACATTCTCACGACTCATTGAGGAAATCTTTCAGGCACATACCCAGCACCGTTTGATTGAGGTCATTTCAACAACAATGCCGTTGTTGAATGTTGGTCGTACCAAAGATGCCCTAGACACACTGACGGTCGGTATCCAAACAGCCGCAGTTGAAGTGTCCCGTATGCGGGACATTGACATCATTCAAAACTGGGAAACGCGCGTTATGCGCTACGAAGAAATGCGTAGCACACCAAACTCCCTACGCGGTATCCCAACAGGGTTCTTTGGCTTAGACAGAATTACCTCAGGTCTCAGACCGCAACAGTTTGTTGTGTTCGTAGGTGAGCCTAAGCGTGGTAAGTCTTTGTTTGCTCTTATTATTGCAAACTCCTGCCACATCCACGGAAAGATTCCTATGTTCGTTTCTTTTGAAATGAGCATTGAGGAACAAGAAGCGCGTTACGACGCCATCATCTCTAAGACCCCGTTCAACAAGATTCTGCGTGGTGAACTAGATAACAAAGAAATGGAACGCATTCGTCGCGCCCTCATGCAACGCAAGAACATGCAACCGTTTATTTTCAGCGAGGACACCTCATCACTTACGACCATCTCAGCCCTGACAGGCAAGGTCAAGGAGTACGCACCCGATCTACTAATCGTTGACGGTGTGTACCTTATGGATGACGAGGAAGGTGAAGCCAAGGGAAGCCCTCAGGCACTCACCAACATCACCCGCGGTCTAAAGCGTATGTCTCAAAAACTTGACATTCCTGTTGTAGCAACGACGCAGGCTCTTGGTTGGAAACTTGGCAACAAGAAGACGCGAGCAATTACTACCGACGCAATTGGTTACTCATCCTCGTTCGTGCAAGACGCAGACCTAGTGCTCGGCGTTGAGCGCAACCCCGACTTAGACGACCAAGCAATCATCCGAGTAGTCGCGGCTCGTTCAGCACCGACAGGTGAAGTACACATTAAGTGGGACTGGGAAAACATGGACTTCTCGGAGGTGACTGCGGATGGCTACGGTGTCGGAGACGCATTTGACTGATCTTGGGAATGTTCTCAAGACACTCGGCGTAGATATTCGCCGTGCCGAAGGTAGGGAAATCTCAGGGCGTTGCCCAGTCCATAAGCGCGTGACGGGTCGTGAAGATGGTTCCCCATCGTGGAGCATGAGCGCCGAGACTGGTTTATGGATTTGTTTCTCGTGCGGTGCCCGTGGGACATTGAGCATGCTGGTCTCAGAATTAACTGGCGAACCAGACGCAATTATGGCTGTCCATCACTTTTTGATTGATCGCAACTTAGAAAGACTTACTTCTGAGGTAGAAGTAGTTAAAAAGAAACCCGAAGTTGATTGGATTTCATTTTCAAAGTTTGGTTCCGCACCGGATTCAGAACTCAGGAAACGAGCGATTGACCCTGATCAAGCCCGAATGCATGGTATCCGTTGGGATACAGAACGAGCCGCTTGGGTTATTCCCATTGTCAATCAGTTCGGTGATCTCCAAGGATGGCAGACTAAGGCTCGTGATTGGGTACGCAACTTCCCAGTAGGTGTAAAGAAGTCTGAGAGCCTCTTTGGGATTGAACGCTTCAAGGGGGGCACAGCAATCTTGGTGGAATCCCCACTGGATGTTGTGCGCTTTGCCAGTGTCTTTGACAAGCCACAGGCATTAGCCACTTTCGGAGCGGCTGTTAGCACCAAACAAATCGCATTACTAGCCTCAGTTGCTGACAAGGTGATCATCGCAATGGACAATGACGACGCTGGAAAACAATCTTCTAAAAAGTTCTTTAAATCACTGCCTTACTTCCGCAAAGGTGTATGGTGGTGGGATTATTCAGGTACTACCGCCAAAGACATTGGCGACATGACCAACGACGAAATAGAACTTGGACTACTAAATTCTTCACAGATGCCGAATTGGTAATCTGTGCTGTTATATTGACAAACCAACCAAGGAGGACCAAATGCCCAAAATTATTAGACAAGAACCAGCACCGTCTGAGGACAACTACATCCACAGGCTTACCGAGGAATACCTCAAGGCAAAGACCTTCAGTGATTTAGCCACTGCTCGTACCGAAGAATTCAAAAAAGAGTTGTCAGCGTTAGTTGATGCCGAAGGTTATGCCGACCACAAGGGAAGCAAGTGGATTGAGACCAAGGGCGGTATCCAGTTAAAGCGTGAGCGCCGTGTCTCAGTTTCGCTCAACCATGAATCTGCTCGTGCATGGGCTGAGAAGAACGACCTATGGGATCAGATATCTGTTACCGTACAGATGCTTGACGAAGACGCCCTCGCCACAGTGGCTTGGGAACACCCACAACTGCAATCAGAAATCCAGGAACTGTACTCCGAAAAGGAATCGTGGGCTTTTAAGGTTATTGAACCTAAAAAGTAATACATGATAACCTTAAACCAAAGGGAGGCAGTCATGTCTAAGTCAATAACCGATCAAGTACCTCCCGGGAGATGGGAATGTCCGAAATGTGGCTCTCTACTGGAGACAATGATCCCAACGAACGGACCCCCTCTGTGTTCCCGACACACTGGTGGCGCCGTTCCGTTCATAGCGACAACGAAGAAACCTGCGAAGGAGACTCCGAGTTCATCCTGACCATGGATGCTGTTGTCAGCCTGTTACGCGTCATCTCTGTATGCCCAACTGAAGACTTAGCAAATGCACTATGTGACCCTGATACTGGTGTCTCACTAGATGAGCAGGAACGATTAGTCATATGGTGCGATAACTTGGCAGATAATATTTCTAATTACGAGGACTAAACATTTCTAATCACGAGGACTAAAATGGGGATTGACCCAATTGATTTGATGGGTGACCTGCCTGATTGGCCTGGTTCTCGTCCACCTAAAAATAGAGGAAAAAGTAAACCAATGGTCGTTGATACGGTCAATGGTGCAAAATCTAAGTATTACCGAATTAGCGGTGAAGATATAGAAATGTTTACAATTGGCGAAGCCGCGAGAGCATTAAACCGAACGGCAAGTACACTACGAATGTGGGAGCATCAAGGGTGGATACCAAAAACGAACTACAGGACATCAGCGCCGAGGAAGCCCCAATTACCAAACAAAGTTCCGAAGGGTCGTCGCCTGTACACCCGCAAACAGGTAGAATTCCTGAAAGACTGCATAAAGCGCTTCAACTTGGACGACAAAAACTCCAAGCAATGGAACGACTTTAGACATTACGCAATCACACACTGGCCCAAGTGACTTGGGAAATTATTAAGAAAAACGCGCCGAACAGCAAATCGCAAGATATGCTCGGTCACCAAGAACTTATCGGTCGCCAAAAGCGCCTGACAAGTAACCAATAAACACAAACACAAACACACGAGAAAGAAAAATCATGCCTAAGTACGATGATGACGACTTTGAGAAAGATGAAGTCGCTTACGAAGCCCCACGAAAGTCACGAGCCATTGAGGACGATGACGACGACGATGACACCCCCGTGCGTAAATCAGCCAAGGTTGAAGACGCACCCCGCAAGTTAATCCGCGGTGGTTGGGAAGGCGTTAGCCAGTTGAAGTCCGCAGTCAGTGACTCTTCATATGCACAGCGCCTCAAGGTTGCTGAGGAACCTGTAATTATCAAGTTCCTTGAATCTGCCCCCTATGCGGCTTATCGCCAGCATTGGATGGAGCGCACTGGTCAAAAGTCATTCACATGCATCGCAAATATTGATGAGCGTGGATGCCCACTATGCGAATCAGGTAACAAGCCCAGCAACAAGTTTGCTTTCAATGTGGCTCTCCTAATTCCAAACGAAGAACCTGTGCTCCGTTCATACGAAGTTGGCACCCGAGTTATTGATCAGTTGAAGAACTTCAATGACGATCCACGCCAAGGACCACTCCCCAAGCACTACTGGGCTGTTTCACGCTCAGGCAAGGGTGCGACCACCGCTACCAACCATCAGTTGGTAAAGGCTCGTGACCTTGAAGAGGAATGGGGCGTCCAAGACTTGAGCGATGCCGAACTGACTAAGTTCCTTCGCCTTGCCTATACGGATGAGATTGTCCCGATCCCTAACCGCAAGGACTTGCTCGCTGTCTCAGCGGAATATTCATGAACATCAGTGTTCGTAGCGAGGGGAGGGGCGTAACAACCCCTCCCCTTGTTGTTTCTACGATTGAAGAAATACACGAGATAGTTAAAATCGTGCAAAGCGTGGGAGCATTCGCATTTGATGTGGAGACACGCGGTGTAGTTGAGCGTCATGCCGACGCTATGAATGCGTTCAACACTGAACTCAAACAGCACCTAGCCGACATGGTGTCTACATCCCAATCAGTTAGGGATGCCACACGCGAACGACTTATGGATAAGTGGAGAGGCATTATTGCCCTTGACCCCTTGCGTAACGAAGTCTTTTGGATTGGCATTGCCACCGATGGCTACTCATGGGCTATCCCAATGGGTCATCTATGTGGCGAAGTCATCACACCCGAAGAGGTTGGTGACGGTTCAACCGTGCCCCCGACTGGTTACCGCAAGTTAAAGAAAGATGGCACTGAGTCAGAAGCAAAGACTCGGTATCGCATCCCCGCCGTATTCAGCGAACCACCGCAACAGTTATCTCGCTCTGATGTATTTCAAGCGTTAGAACCATTGTTTTCTGACCCAAATATCATAAAGGTGGGTCACAATGTCAAGTTTGACGCCCGATCAATTCGCAAATACCTAAATGTTGAGTTGCCTATGTCAGGATTTATGGACACGATGCTCATGCAACACATCGTGAATGAAAATCTCAGTGGCTACAGCCTGACAAATTTAATCTCCTATAACTATGGTGGGCATGACGCCTACTACAAAGAGGGCAAACTCGGCAAGATCATCAATACTGTGGCGTTCTCGTCGGCTACCAAATATGTACACCTAGATGTCCGCTGGACATGGATGCTGTACAAACGACTGTGGAATCAGATTAAAAATAAAGCAGGTCTAAGAAATGCTCTTGATCAGGACATGATCGTACTCCGTGTCATTATGGACATGGAAGACATTGGTATTCCTGTTAAGAAAAGCGCCATGGTTGTCCTTGGTCGTGAACTGGATGGGCGTATGCGTGATCTGCTAAATGAGATGTCGCAGTTCACCCCCTTAGGGTTCAACCCCGATAGTAATAAGAGCAAGCAAGAGTTCTTATTTAAAAGTAAGGCAGAGGGCGGTCTTGGTTTAAAGTCCCACAAGAAAACTGCCAAGGGAGCCTCTTCCGTTGACGAAGAAGCACTGCGGTTTGTTGAAAAAGCACATCCCTTGATTCCTATGCTTCTTGAATGGCAGGAAATCAAGAAGATGAAATCAACCTATGTTGAGAGTCTTCTTCTAAAGTTGGTCAACAACAGCCTGCACCCGTCATACCACTTGCACCGAACCGCTACTGGACGCCTCTCGTCAAGTAACCCCAATCTACAAAACATCCCAAGAGACTCAAGTATCCGCAGTTTGTTTGTTGCACCAGCCGGTCATACACTCCTTGTTGCTGACTACGATCAGATTGAACTAAGGGTTATGTGTATGTTTTCTAAAGATAAGAACATGAGTAAGTTCTTCCTTGAAGATCAGGACATTCACGCTGGCGCCGCCGCTCTTGTCCTAAACAAACCAGTAGCAGATGTAACCTCCGAGGAACGACAGTTGGGCAAGGGAGTTAACTTCTTGACGGCATATGGCGGTGGTGCACAGAAACTTGCTAGTACTACGGGTATTACTGAAAATAGAGCACGAGAAGTAATTAATAACTATTACAAACAATTTAGCGGAATATCTTTGTGGAAGAAAACTGAAATAGTAAAAGCACAAATGTGCGGGCATGTCAACACACTGTCAGGTCGTCGTCGTCGGCTACCTGAACTTCACAGCCGTGATGACGGTGCACGAGCACGGGCAGAGCGCCAAGCCATCAATGCCATTGTTCAGGGTTCCGCGGCTGACATCTGTAAGATTGCTATGATTGATGTCCACGAAGCATTGAAGCCTTTCAATGCCAAGATATTGGTACAGGTACACGACGAATTAGTGGTAGCAGTTCCAAATGAAAATGTAGAAGAAGCACAAAAAGTAATGGTTCAAGCCATGGGTCACGACCGAATTATCAATGGCATCCCATTGAAGGTATCCTGTCATTCAGCAAATACATGGTCGGAGGCTAAGGGAAAATGAACGAAGAGTATGAACCATTAAACCATAGGACATTTCTTCTCACCATGTCCCCACAGGATGGTCAAGAGATTGCCGAGATGGCTGGTTTCTCGCTTCCCTCAGAAGAAGTCATGGAACAGGAAACTACAGATGTTATGGGTAAGTGGTTTACCCTAAAGGCTCTCGGGCTACTTGACGACATCCACAAATGCTCAGAATGGGTATCCCATATCATCCAGTTACAGAATGACCTTGACGAAAAAGAGGTTGATGTTTCTGTCGCCCTCTTTACTTCATTTGGTGTCTCACTTATAACCATGCTGTTAGATAACCAAGACATTAAAATCTGCGGTGAAATTCCATTGGTTATCCCACCCGATGCACTCAGCCAGGTGATATCAGTGATTAGTATGTTCACAATTGACCCTCCTGACTTTGACGACGAAGATGACGGATGGGACGCATATTTCAACGGAGAACAGGAGGATGAAGACGATGAGTGACTGGTGGTCAAGAAAAATAGGTAATCAACCCTCACCCCCTCCTCGGACGCCTCCATCAACTATGCCGTCTAGTCCGAGTAACATTAGGTTCCCTCAGGTACAACAGCCCGCACCTCAGGCTCAGGCTCAAGTCCAAGCATCTATTGACGCAAACGGGGAAATAAACATGGGTGAAGCGATTCGTTCATGGAAGGGCGGGGAAGCATCTCGCCGTGAAACACATGATTGTCCCGACTGTGGTAGTAACCTAGTATTCAGCCGATCAAAAGCAATGATTAATGGACATGCCCCAGCACCACGCTGTTACTGCTGTGGTTGGAATGGTAAATACACACAAGCAGACCAATCTTCTTGGTCTATCTAGCAATCACCAAACGGAGAACTAATGGACACCTTTGAGTCAATCAAAGACATCATCAATAAGAAGCATGGCGCTAACACCATCATCAAGGGTTCAGAGATGCGTCAAGAACTTCCCCGTATTACTACGGGAGTCTTGGCATTTGACCTGATGCTTGGTGGCGGTTGGCCCGTCAACCAATGGTCTGAGATCATTGGAGACGAGTCATCAGGTAAGACTGCCCTTGTTCTAAAGACAATCGCGGCTAACCAAGCCTTAGACCCCGACTGGGTCGTCCTATGGATCGCGGCTGAGGAGTTTGTTCCTGAGTATGCCCAAGCCATTGGTATTGACTTAGAGCGCATTTGGATTGTTGAAACCAACATCATGGAACAGGCGTACGATCTGATCACCAAGGCTCTAGATAACCGAGCCGTGGATTGCATCGTGGTTGACTCGTTCCCAGCACTCATTCCTAACGATGAGAACGAAAAGATGATGGAAGAGTTCACCGTAGGTCTCGGTGCCCGACTCACCAGCAAGTTTATGAAGAAGAGCGCCAAGGCTCAGAAGCGTTCAATGGTTAATGCCGACCGTGGTTGCACGGGTTTAATGATTAACCAATGGCGTGAGAAGATTGGTGTTATGTATGGAGACCCCCGAACCACACCAGGGGGTAAGGCTAAGAACTACCATTACTTTACTCGCGTAGAAGTTAAACGCGATGAGTGGATCAAGGAAAAGGACGAAGCCTTCGGTCAGGTCATCAAAGCGCGTACTTTAAAGAATAAGACCTACCGCCCACAACAGACCGCTCAAGTTGACTTCTACTTTGCGGACGGTAGCACCAGCGGTTTCAAACTCGGTGAGTTTGACACCATAAAAGATATCGTTAACATCGCCATTGCTATTAACGCCATCACACGCGCTGGGGCGTTCTATTCATTCAACGGTCAGAAGTGGCAGGGTAAGGACGCTGTCCTTGCATCAGTCCGTGAAGACCTTGGTCTTAGGGATGCCCTCACTGAAGTCGCACGAAACCACTTCGCTGTCAAATGATCATCGGCTCAGACGGTAGCGAAAAGCGATACATTCAAAAGAAATCGCGCAAACAAGAAGACCGAACAGCATCTGCCTATAAGGGGAGCCGTAACGCTGGGTCAGGATCGGGTTGGTTGCGTAAGAATGATGTCAGATCAGAACATTTTCTTATTGAGAATAAGTTTACAGATAACCTTAAGTCTTACTCAATCAAGTTCACGGACCTCCGTGACCTAGAAACTGTGGCTATCAAAGAAGACAGAACACCAGTTCTACAATTTGACTTAGGTGGCAAGAGGTATGTCATCCTGCGCGAAGACGATTTCTTGGAGATGATCAGTGAGTAGCAGTAAATGGTTATTAGACCAGTTCAAAGAAAATGCCAAATCAGTTGGTCGGATTGTACCTATTGTGCGTGTTCAGGCATCATTAGAAAATGCTAATGGTCAGGCTAAGCGCGACACCTTAGGCTTACATCCCAGCGAAATCTGCAAAAAGGATTGGTGCCCGCGCTCGTCATGGTACGCAATCAAAGGATTTCCCAAGCCAGCCGAGACACTCACCTTTGGTCGTCTTAACATCTTTGCTGAAGGTAACGCCATCCATCACAAGTGGCAACAATGGTTACGGAACGCTGGAGTTCTACGGGGGCTATTCAAATGCAATGCCTGTGGGACTGTCTCAGAAGAAGACTTCTCATTATGTAGTTGTGGTTCCAACAGTATCCGTTACGCAGAAGTCCCGATCCGTAATGAGGAATACAACATCACGGGTCATGCAGACGGAATCGTTGAAGACGCAAACGGTCAACTTTTGATTGAGATCAAGAGTGTGGGTACTGGGACCATTAGATTTGAGGCTCCTGAGTTATTCGTACCTTACTCTAAGGGTGAAATAACCATAGATGAGTTATGGAATCGCATTCGTAAGCCATTTCCGTCCCATCTCCGCCAAGCAAACATGTACATGTTCTGCACAGGTATTAATGAATTGGCATTCATCTACGAATGGAAGCCAACGCAGGATGTAAAAGAATTCAATGTCAGGTTCCAACCTGAGATTATTGAAAGTATCCTTGAAGGATGCAAAGATGTGGTCTCTCATCTTGAAGGCAAGAGACCTCCAATGCGCCCAGTTTGGGCATCAGGAATAGACAACACAACATGCAAAAAGTGCCCGTACAAAAACAAATGCTGGGGAGAAGATGATGACACGAATAATCAGATCAGTACCGTCCAACGATCCGTTGGAGAGGTTCACGGACAAGTTCAGTCTCCCAGCGAGACCAGCGGAATCCCCACCCGAGATACCGAGGGACCTAGACGGGTTGTCAGACGCCGATCTGATGAATCTCTATAGAGAGTTCATGGGTTGGGTCTCATACTCACAGGCTGAGTTAGTCAAGGCTGAGATTGACGAAGACAAGCAGTCACACAAGTGCCGACTGTCTGAGTCCATGGTTCTTATTAGCCAGTGGAACTCAGCCGACAAGGCTGACCGAGTAACCTTGGCTAAAGCACGACGCGATGTAGACCCAGCAGTGGTTGCCCAGCAGGAGGCATACCAAGTTGCTCGCGCATATCGTAAACTGGTACAGACTATGTTTGATACCTGCGAACGCGGGGCGCAACTATTATCCCGCGAACTATCACGGCGTATCGGTCTTGGTAGTAAGGACAACAGAATGGCAAGGTACACAGCGTGAGTGACATTTACGAATGGCTCAAGAATAAGCAAACGATCAGCACGGCATCAGGGGTTTCTTACGATGTCGTTAAGTTTGCTGAGGCGGTTCATCTCATTGAAACGCTCATGGAAGACCGTGACAAGTTGGCACAGGTCATTGCATCAATGTACAAATGGGATAACAAGAGCACTGATGACATCCTCAAGGCTTTTAAAAAGGTCTGACGGTGGCTAATCCATCCAAACAAAAAGGTACATCGTTTGAGACGATGATTAAGAACTACCTCAATGAGCATGGTTTCCCCGACGCAGAGCGCACACCACTCAAAGGTGGTGCTGATACTGGTGATATCAACGGTATTAAAAACCGAGTAACTGGTAGAAATGCTATTGTTCAATGTAAGAACCAACGGCAGTTCCAACTCAGCCAGTGGCTTGATGCCACAGTAGAACAAGCCAAGCAAAAGGGTGATGCAATTCCTGCTCTAGTAGTTAAACGACCAAATAAGGGAGTTAATTCACTAGGTGATACTTATGCTGTCTTACGCCTTGATGACCTTATAGAACTGCTTAAAGAGGCTAATTACTTCTAAGATAAGGGGGTTAAACAAACCCTTTTATATTGGAGTACAAATGTCTCAAGAATTAAATGCGCCGCTAGAGGACATTATTAAAGTGTCAGGTAGCAGTAACCCCCAAAGTGTCGGTTCAATCGTTGCTCGTGCAGTTATCGCTAAACAGCAACCTAAGATTCGCGCTATCGGAGCATCAGCCGTTAACCAAGCCGTCAAGGCTTGCGCTATTGCCCGTGGTTTCGTTGCACCACGCGGTGTTGATCTTACCTTTGTTATAGGTTTTGACGACATTGAAGGCGAAAATGGTACTACAATAAGTGCTATGTCCTTCAAACCTGTAGAGAGGTAATTATGGCTGACGATGTCTCAAAGGCATATAAAGAAGCAATGTCGCGCATTAGTCGCGCACAGTCTTTTTGGGGAGTAGGAGCATACGATCCTGATAAACAGGACCCCACTCAAGGTCGCGTCGGCTCTCCTGACACTGGTCGTGGCTTACAAGAGGCTGAATTAGGTATGGGCGAAGGACAACGCCCAACTGGTGGCACTGGTACTGGAACAACCCCACGACCAAATACTGACGAAAACCCTTCATCTTTTGTTTCTACGAGCATCCCGCAATTCAGGGTTACTACGCGTAGCGGTCGTGTATTAGGTAACCAACGCCTTGACCCAACACTCGGTCGCTTAGAGGATGCCCGAGTCGCAGAACGCGCAATTCGTCATTCCGATGAAATCCGACGAATGATGGAAGATACTGGCGCACCCAATTACCACGCCCCATCAGGTCACCCATCAATGACGACCCCCGAGATGGCAGAACGCGCACAGACACAGGCTACGCGCGTTAGAGATTTGACAGACCCGTTGACGGTTACCCAAGGTGAAGTACCTCGCTCCAAGACCCGCGAGGAAGAACAAGCCGAGAACCGTGAGCACCATGCCAAGCGCAAGGTAGAGGCAGACGCAACACGGGAACAGGGCTTGGAAAACATTGACCGAGATGCACACGCAAGACATCTCAAAGATGGTGGAACCATGCCGTGGGAAGATTTCCGCGCAAAAGCACAAAAAGATAGAAAAAAACAAAAGAAGTAAAAGGTTAACAATATGGCACCGCTAGACCCACCCTCATGGGATGACATGCTGGACAATTTGGGATACTCAACTGAAGAAGAAGAAGATGACGATCTTTACTATGTAAGAAAAGCATCTAAAGATAAGAGCAAAGTTAAACCCAAAGTTAAAGATTATGAATGGGACGATTACGACTGATGGCAAAAAAATCATACCGACCTGACCCCCGTAATGAGTTCCTTAAACGAGGGATTAAAAAACCACGCCCCATAGAACCTTTTGGTGGCGGTCAAGGTGGCATGTTTACTGGTACATCTCCGGGATTTGGTGGCTAGTGGCTACCTCATTTGCCAACTGGCAATCTCCATCCTCTAGCCCTGAATCAGGAATGGTCGCAGGTACGGGTCCAACACCCGTATTCCGTAGCGCCAAAGATCAACGCATCTCGGCGTATGGTGTTGGTCCTGACACCCAATACCCCGATGGGTATCTCGGCACCATGTCCAGTAACCGCCGACAGGACAAACTGACTAATGCTGTTCGCGCCAACCAACGGGCATATTCCCGCGGAGTTCATAAGGGTGAGCGTATTAATGCTGGGGATTATATTTGGCCTCAAGAGTTCAACCTTTTAACTGGAATTATGCTGGAATCTAAGGGTAAGAAGTTCGCACCCCCAGGAGCAGAACCAGTCCGATTAACCAATGACGGTAAGGCAGGACCACGCGGTATTCCTCGTGGTTTAGAGCGCCCCGACAAGCAAATTATAGATATGCAACGAAGAAGCATGCTAAAATCACTTGCACCAATGTGGAAGTAAACACATACTAAGGAGTAATTATCATGGCAAAAGTAATTCGTGGAATTCACCGCCGTAATCGTGAAGCCTCAGAAGCATGGGGCACCTCTGTAAACGCACCTGCCTACGGTGGCACTCAGGCGTACATGGGTGACGACTATGACCAAAGCGACAACCTCTATGATGAGGCTTGGGGTCCCGTTGAATCACAGGCTGAAGCCATTGCTATGCAGGGCTACATGACCTCACAGGAACCGACTGGTCCGTCATACCCAATGACCAGCAAAAAAGACTGTGAATGCGGTACGCCCAACTGCGATTGTAAGAAGTAATAACTCATGCAGGTCATTAAGGACATCACAGAACTAAAGCCACTCGCTGGTGGAAGCATGGGTAGCGGTGGTGGCTCCAAGAAGCCACCGACCACTCCTAACGACCGCGATAACTCAATGGGTGACTGGCGTGAACCACAGCGATGGGATAGCAGTAGTATGCACCAGCGTTTTGAACAAAATCAAAACCAAGCAAAAATGTGGCAACAAGGTGCGCGTTCTGAGCGTTATTTAAGTCCTCGTCAAGACCATTTTTATAAAGGTCATACCGAATCTAAGACAAAGAGTTATTACGACGAGTTAGGTGGCTACTGATGGACGGACAGTCATTAAACCCAAATCGTAAGACAGACCGTTACGCACATAACTCACGCATTAGTAAGCAAGATGAGTACTATGGCAGTGGCGACTGGGACGATGACATGGACCCCGATACACGCCGTAGCGCCATGAACAGAATGTCAAACCAAGCAAAAATGTGGGGAGAAGACTACTAAATCATGCCTTGGACACCAAAAGACGCACAGAAGAAAACAAAAAAAGCCGATACTCCTAAAGAACAGGAAGATTGGGCAAAAGTCGCTAACGGTGTTCTGAAGAAGACTGGCAACGACGCCAAAGCAATCAAACTCGCTAACGCCCTTATTGCTAAGGGTAATGTTAACCCTAAGAAAGGTAAGTAGTCATGGACTCACAGGCTAATCACCCCGCACGAAAAACAGACCGCCAATCATTTTTGAAGAAAATTGGCACAGGAAGAACCGCTGAAGAAATGGCTCTTCGTATGGCTCAAAACAAAAATTGGAATGACGCTGACTGGGCTGATGAAGATGACTATCAAATGGCAAAAGACGATGGTCGCTGGTAGTAATTAATGGGAAAACCTTGGCAATCGCATGAAGAGTTTCTCGTTGATCAGGCTCTAGAAGCCGCGATTAGCGACCCCGAAACTATTCGTAACATTCGCCCTGCACATCCCCAAATCCTATTCCCTGAGACACGAGGCATGATCAAGATGATCGCTGGTATCAACGACATCCTCTCTATTGACCGATACGCCGCGAGTAACCGCTCGTGGCTCTCAGGCATGCCCGTACGACGCACAGAACTCGCCTCAGGCGAATGGACAGGAACTGGTCGCTATTCAATGGAGTCATTAGGATGAGCGATTACTTTAATCAAAGTAATAATTACAGTGCCACTAACAATAATAGTCATCGCAAAAACTATCAAGGTTCAATGCCTACCACTAATTATCTGTTGCCTGAGACCTTTAGGCAAACAAACCTAGAGTTCCCCAAGGCTCCTAGTTTTGGTCAGTTCACCCCAGTTAGTTCAGGAGTAACGCGTGACTGGTCAGGCTCAAAAATGGACATTCCTGAGTTTAAGGAAACCAATCAACTAGCAAAAGACCTCCTACGCGTTACAACATTAAGAACATTCAAACCGCAAAGGGGTACTGGAGCCTCTACTGGAGCCTCTACTGGAGCCTCTACTGGTGCTCCTGCTGGAGCACTACCTCCAAATGCTGGCCTACCCAATAACCCAGCGCCACAACCAAATCAACCAATTAACCCCAACCCACCTGTTCAACCACAACCTGGACCGCAATTACACCCGAATGCTAAGCGCCAAACAGTTCTTCCCAACGGACAAGTTATCCATTGGGGTCCTAACGGGCAACAAATTCCTGCACCTGCACCTGCACCTGCACAAGGTCAACCACAACCTTTACCAAGAGCAGTGGCGCCCCTGCCTACAGCAAACGCCCCTCTCCCAAAAGCAAGTAGTCGCCTCCCTAAAATCGCCTCCCGAGGTCTCCCAGTATTGGGAAGTACTTCCGCAACACCGCTACCTATGGCTAACCAGTCATTACCTATGGCTAACCGCACCCTCCCTACAGCCGTACGCCCACTTCCGCGGAAGTTTACTGATGAAGAGGGCAACCCCATTGAGGCACCTGAACCAGCAGGATTACCACGACGACAAACAGTAAAGCGCCCATTAGGTGGCACTCCCCAAGAACAGCCTGCTGAGAGCAAACTCGGTCGGAGGCTTACCCAACCAACAACACGACCCCTAACACGAACCTTAGGTCGTGGAGAAGGTCCAGTCACCGCTCGCCGTAGCCGTGAATCAGTCGCCTCAGCCGTTGCCGAGGCAATGTCTCGCTCGCTAGGCCAGGGGGACACCACAGAAGACGAGTCATCGGGTAATGTAGGGGATATGAGTAAGCCTTTAACTAAGCCTCTAACCAAACCTTTAACCAAGACGATTCCCTCTGAGCGTCGTCAAACGCCATCCTCATCCGCGGGTGGTCGTAAACCTTCAACGAAAAGGAACCGCTATGGCAGTTAACTCCTCACGATCAATGAACGAAGACCTTCAACATGGTCTCAATGATGGCGCATTCAAGAGCCTCTCACCCGACCGCGGTGGCGAGGTTGAAATGCAGAACATCCATGAACGCGCCATGATGCTTCAGGCGCAGTACGACATGAACGACATCAAGATGGCTGTCGTTCAAACCGCTCAATACAACTGATTTAACTATTTGTAACTAATAAGGAGAACAACATGCCCCGTCTTTTGACATGTCAAACCTGTGGAACCATGTACCGAATGAAGGACTATGACGGTCCTGCCGAGTACGACATGGAACTTATTGAGTTATGTCAGCGACACCTCGGTCAGGCGGTTAACCCCGATCCCGACGCTCATAAATCCATGATCATGCGTTGTGATCAGGACACATGGGAAAAACTCGGTGATGAGACTCAGGTCAAAAAAGAGTTGATGAAGAACGAAATTGAGGTACGCGAGGTACGCGACGATCTCAAGGTAGAGGCTCTGAAGTGCTTCAGTCGCCATAACCGCCCAGCAGGCATGTGTATTGACTACGAAGACGAAAGCAAGACCATTGGTCGCAAGATCGGGATTCCAAAGGCTCAACGCCAATACCTCTGCCACTATTGCCCAGCACAAGAGTTTGTGACTCACAAGAACCGCACCGCTAAAGGGATGTATGGTTCGTGATCATATTTCACTTTGATGCACTAGCCACCAAAGCCCCAACCTTTGGTCAGCGTCAGCCAAGCATGGAAGGTCGGCGCCTATGGGACTCGTTCTTCCATAAATACATGGGTCGCGTCTATCTCGTTTGTGACGGTGACGATGACATTGAGATGGTTAAGACATGGCTTAAACGAGAGGGTTACAAGGTCTCGGCTATCTATCAGACACCCGATCTTGTACGCGATGGGACAACCCCTAGAGCCGAAGCCGTATGGGCGATTGCCTCAGCATTAGGTCGCCCACACTTCTATATAGACACCGACCCTGAGACCTGTGCCTACGCCGTAAAGCAAGGCATCACAGCCCTCCTGATGGCTGTACCACAGTTTCTCAGACCTGAGTTCCACACCCCCAACAGCATCCGATCTTGGGATACGGTGGTAGATGAACTTGATGCCCAAGCATTAAAGAAGTCTGAAAGGACATGGGGTGACATATGAGAGTGTTCTTTGGTGGAGCCGAGAAAGGCTCACATCGTCGCATCCTTGAGAAAGCCGATGTCATACGGTTTGGGGTTAATCTAACCCACTTCCCAATCCCTAAGACTAAGGAGTTAGTCCTATCTGAGGTGTTTACGGGTGAGACCCTGATCTACACCAGCGAGAACGACGAAGATATCAACCGCTTTGACGACTTCTTACGGCAACACGAACACAACATCACGACCGTTATCGGGCGCCCCGATTATGACGGGACATGGCTTGGGGATAAGTACATCCCGGTGTGGTCTGATGGCGAAGACCTAGAAAGATTGGCATTCTTATGTCAGCGTTATGGTCGCGTGGCTATTTCTGACAAGGCGATTAACGGTAAGAACATACCCCGAATCCGATCCTTATCTCAGCGTTGGGGTGCCCACCTCTACGGACTGACTAGTAAGCCCGACTCCATTGAGGCGCTCCCTTGGCATACCGTGGTCATCGGCTCATGGACTAGTGTCCTGCGCTATGGGGAGACCCAAGTATGGGATGGTCATGGTCTACGGCGGTATCCAGCCCAGCAGAAAGAGTCTGCTCGCAAGAAGCATCGCGCCGACATTATGCGTCTCGGATTGAACCCCGAACTCGTGATCGCAGACGATACTACTGAGGTAGCAATGCTCGCCATCAGGTCATGGCAGGCATGGGAATCTAAGGTCTATGACCTACCAAAACGACCCTCGGAGGCGACCCCTATGACCGATGAAAACGGCGATATAATTGCTATGACCCCCCTTACACAAAGTGGAGAAGTTGGGGTTCTTGGGGGTACAAGTATTGCTATAACCCCCCTTGAAAAGCGGCACGAGAGTGATCGTGTATTGCTACCAGTTATGGGCATAGAAACGGTTACTTCTTTAGGTAACAAAACCAGTTCTGAGCAGGGCGAACAGTACGAAATTGACCCTGAGGAAACGACCGTAATTCGGTACGCAAACCACCTTTTACGAAACTGTGATAATTGCTATTTGGCATCAAAATGTCCCGCATATAAAGAACACACAGAATGTGGCTTCAAACTTCCCGTAGAAATCCGCACCAAAGACCAACTCCAAGCATCACTCAGAGCCTTATTAGAGATGCAAGTTAGCCGAGTCATGTTCGCCCGTTTCGCAGAAGAAATGGAAGGTCAGGGTCTGGATACTGGACTCAGTAGCGAGATTGATCGCATGTTTAACCTTGTAAATAAGTTTAAAGATATCTCTGATACCCGAGATGTAATCCGTATGGAGGTTGAGGCGCGCGGTTCCGCGGGTGCGCTCTCCCGAATCTTTGGAGCCAAGGCTGGGGAAGTATCCCGAGAACTAACGACCCCTATGCCAAACGCCGTCTTTGACAGCATGGCAATGGACATCATCAATGTAGAAGATGTTTGACTCTGACCAGCAATGTTGGTAGGGTCACATAAATGTTTGAAGAATTTGAAGAAAAGTTTGATCACATGAGCGCATTCCAATCATGGTGGAGCGAAGTATCTCCAGCCATTGTGGAAGCGGTTGGCGAAGAACAAGGTGCATGGATTCGTGAAACCCTCGGGTGGAACTGGTTCACATCACCCACCGCCAAGCGCGTCGTTCGTGACCAATGGGATGATCACCAACGACTATCGGGGGAATGAGTGGAACTAACTGATTGGATGAGCGATTCGCTATGCCGTGGGCTGGCGAACGATGCGTGGTTCCCACCACTGGAAGCATCCAATCCCAACGACTACTATGCCGTTGCCCGTGAAGTCTGTAATCGTTGCCCAGTATGGGCAAGTTGTTTAGACTATAGTAATAATAACGAGGAAAAATTCGGTATGTGGGGTGGACTAACTCCACAAGAAAGGAATGTCGGGCGCAAGACAACCTTGAGAGGACACGGGACTATTACCCGATATCGTCAAGGGTGTGCATGTATCAAGTGCACTGGCGCAAACAACACATACCAGCCAAACATTGATCTCTCGGTCTATCCAAGAATTGGTGAAGCAACCCAAATTGATGAACTCAAATATAAGGTGCTTCCTAACCTGAAGTAGATCGTGGGAAGGCGCAAGGCAAACCTTGCGTCTCCGACGAAGACACATGACTACCCCTTCCGATGTGTCTTCTTATTAAGGAGGGTAAAACCTTGAAAGTAATCCATAAAGTAAGTATTGCAGTAACCACACTGTTGACAGTAACCACCGCCTGCTCAGTTTCCGAGCAGAGCACCGACACACTGGCGCCACTTGTGCCAGTAACGGTGGTGATAACGACACCACCAACCACTACAACACCTCCAACCACTACGGTTGCCCCAACCACCACTACAACATTACTTCCCCCTAATTGGACACCCCCAACACTCCCGTCTGATGTCCCGTGCCAAGAGTGGACTCAGGTCGCTCTTGATGCTGGTTGGCCTTGGGAACTTCTACCTGAACTTCTCCGTGAAGTGTGGTCTGAATCTCGTTGTCAGAATGTCATTGAGGGTCACCCACAATGGAATGGTTCCGACCGAGGTCCGCTCCAAATCAACCAAGTTTGGCTTGATGACATTGAAGCAAAATACGGCGACTGGGAAGTTGTCAATGACCCTCGCTACAACTTTGCTTGGGCATGGGAGATGTACCGATGGTACGACGATAAAAAGGGCTGTGGCTTTATTCCATGGTCACGCAAGTGTAAATAATCTATGATTGTCCCACCGTGGGACAGAGGAGTACAAAATGAAAATTGGAGTCGCTTCAGGAGATTGGGTTCACCCTGATCATGTATCCGACGGCATTGAAAAATGGGGTGGCTCAGGATGGGCGAGGGTGGGTCAATACCTGCCTCACCTGACTGGTCACACTTTCCATGTCGGGACTCTAATTTTTGATCCCCAGCATGGGGCGTTTCAGATACGCGACGCTGATGAAGCAGTCCACGATGTGGATGTCGTGTGGATGCAACGCCTCATGCATAGGGGGGCTGATCTCCGTATCAAACTTGCTCAAAAAGAGGGTCAGATCATTATTAATGATGTGGATGACTGGTATTGGGGGTTGTCTGAAACCAATCAAGCATTCCGCGCCACACACCCTAAGACCAGTCCTGAAATTAACATCAATCATTACAAAGCGACCTTATGCGCCTCAGACTTACTTACAGTAAGCACCCCATACCTTTATGACCGCATCAAGCAATTTGCTCGGGGTACAAAAGTCGTGCTGGTGCCCAACTACATTGATGTGGCTCGCTTTCCCAAGTACCGACATGTCGTGTCATCTAAGCCGACATTTGGCTGGGCAGGTAGCACTGCTCACCGAAGCCGAGACTTAGAAACTCTTGCTGGGGTTATAACCCCATTTGTTACCTCAGAAAAGATAACTCTCCATCACCATGGCGCTCATCCAGCCATGTCTACCATGGCGTCAGCCTTACGGCTCAACGACGATCAGGTCTCAACGACCCCATTGACCGACCACCTCAACTACCCAAGCGGATTGAACTTTGATGTTGGCATTGTGCCCCTGAATGACATCCCATTCAACCGAGCCAAGTCAGACATCAAGGGTCTTGAATACAGCGCCTGTGGTATCCCGTTCATTGCTCAGAACCTTGACTCATACATGCACTTGAAGTCCACACTAGGAATTGGTCGCACAGCAAAGCGCCCCTCAGATTGGATTCGGCACATCAATGCGCTACGCTCATATGACGCCCGAGTAGAAGAAGGGGAAGCCTGTTACGAGGCTGTAAAGGCTCGTGACATCCAATACGGGGCGCAACTCCACCAACAGATATTTGACCAATACGGAAAGTAACAATGCAACCCATCAAACGACAAGTAGAACTACCGTCATTGACGCACAGCAACATGAATTGGCAAGATCATGCATCATGCCGAGGCAGTGCCACCACTGACTTCTTTCAAGATGAAGTCGGATTTCAGGCTAACTACTCCGCACAGCGAATCATGTGCGCCTCATGCCCAGTTCGTCTTGAGTGTTTAGACTTCGCCCTTGACAACCACATCAAGTACGGATTGTGGGGAGGAATCGCACCGAGGAATCGCCGTGATGTCGGTATGGGTAGAGCGAGTAAGGATTTAACTGTTACTCAGATCGTAAAAGACCTTAGAAAGTTAAAGGTTGAGAACCCCATCGCTCAGGCTTCCGTGATCTTCAAGACCAGCGAGAAAACTATCCGCGAACGACTACGACAAAACAAATAGTTTTAAGCCGTAAACAAAAAAAAGAACCCCCCTCTCGCAACCCATAAGGGTCACGGGAGGGGGGTTATTTTTATATAAGAAACTAGCCAAGGGACTCGCAAGCGGTGATCCTCGCCGCCAACTCGTCGTAATCCTCTGTGGATAAGTCGCCTCGCTTCAAGAGAACACGGGCGATATCTAACAATGTTCGTAGGTCTTCTTCAGCGGTGGCTAACCCTTGGTGTAGGGCGTTGAGATAAGCGACTCGCATTGCTCCTTGATCGGTCATGTCGGCTCCTTACGACCACTTGTATGGGGTTGCTGGGTCAATGTCTGCCCAAAGCACTCCGTAGTGCTCAGGCAACTTACGGACAAGGTTGGCTCGGTGTGAGATGGCGACCTCGGGGTCAACGAGCCAACCAAAGCGAGGCAGGTCAGCGAGGTCTTGAATGGTCGTAAACAACGACCGCACCTTGTCACGGCAGGTGTCCTTGTAACCGCGCCCAGTCCACTCGTCGCACATGGCGAACACATAGTGGGCGAGCAACTCTTCGTGACCAACCCAAGCCTTGACAGCAGGGTGGTTGCGCCAGCCAGTGCTGACGCCAGTCAAGGTATTCAGAATCTGAAGACCTTCTACGCGCTGTTTACCGAGGCGCTGTCGGTCTAGAACCTTGGCATTAGCGGTGAAGTCATCACCGTAGGGTATGAATGTTTGCATTAGTCACCTTCCTCAAAGTGTTGTTGTTCGTGCTTCTCTAACTCTTCTTCGCTTGGCATTACCTCACCGCACCACATGCATGACTGTGTTGCTTCTAACTCTTCTAACTCTTTTAATTCCTTCAACTTTTTTCGTTGATTGGTGAGTTCCAATAACTTACGACGAGAATCCTCTTTCATGATCTTGACTTTGAGACGCTCGTCTTCGGTGAGATGTGGCTCAATGGGATATGGCTCGTTGGAAATGTTTCGTTGATCTTGTTTTATGTTTTCTGAGGGTTTCTTATACTTAGGATTACCTCTTGGACTCCACCGTTCGTAGTCACCGTTGTAATTATCTTCCGGCTTTGAGTACGCTGATTTATTTGGGATTTGGGGTTCGGGATAGTTACTCTTATCCTTATAAAAGGTCATCTTCGTCATCCCAATCAAAGTCGTCAAGGCTAATGCCTAACTCATCATCCCCGAGCCACTGTTCGTTGCCGTAGTACGACTTGGCATGCTCCCAGTCACGGAAGAATCGGGCGTCGCCCTCTTCGGCGTTGTACACCTCCATGATCTCGTAGCAAGCCACATCCACGGCATCCTTGATCAGCGGGATGAAGTCCTCAGGATCGTTAGGGTCGGACACCTCAAGGACAACTAAGTCCTTGCTTGGGGTAACTCTGATCTTAAAGACTGGCTTATAGTTATCCATTACTTCACCAACACTTTCAAGTAAGACGAGTGCTTCAACTCGGTGACTGCATCAATGACCTCGGCGTCAACTGCTCCGAGTTCAATGGCGCTATCAACGGCACTTGCCTTGACACTGACCTCGGTGATCTTCTTGAACAGCGACGGCGAGACCAAGTCCTTGAGGGCAATGGCGTCAAATGAGCGACGATCTTGAGCGATGTGCTTCAGCGCATAACCATCCACGACGACTTCGTCGCCCTCGTCAATGGCTTGCTTGAGAGACTTCTCAATCTCCTTCAAACGAATCTCAGCCTTCTTGCATTCGTTGTGCAGTTTGATGTACTCGGCTACTAGGGTTTTTTCTGTCTTGTTCATTTTGTTGTTGCTCCTTCGCTCATGATTTGGATGAATGTATTAGAGGCGTCTTCACCAACGGTGAGCGACAACCCTGCACAACCAAGTGCATCTAAAAGCACCAGTGGGGTAAAGTCCTTGTCCACAGGTATGAGTGTCATTATTTCCTCCAGCAGATTTGTTGCCATCTCAAACTGACTGGTTTTTTGTACGCGGGCTATTTGTTTTCTTTGAAAGATATTCATTTTGTTCACTCCTCAGTGATGTGTGATGTCTTGGTTGATGATGTGTGCTGAATGTACTTGGGGGTGTATGGGTGTTTGTATGGGGTCGCATAATAGAAGACTCCATTGACCTCGGCTCCAATGCCCTCAAGATATTCCCTGATGACTCGGGCGACTTCGCCCCACACCGAGTCAGGTGTGTTTGTGTGATCAGGGTGTTGGTTGGGGAAATATAACCCCTCAGGAACGGTAATAGTAATCCCTAAGTTCCCCGTGTAAGCCTGTTGCTGGCTCATAATCCTTTCTCCAATTCTTCCAGTACCGCCCTCTCATGGCGATCTTGTTCTATGCGTGACTTGATGTACTCAAAGAGATTCTCGGTCAATTCGTTCAACTCTTCGTCGTTTTTTATTTCGTGATCATTGGCAATGTCATGGGCAATCTCATCGGCATACACGGTGTCGTAACCCTTGCAGAACAACTCTTCCATTTGGTCTGCGGTGTACTTAGGGAACTCACGGCACAATCGTTCAATCAATGCGTACTGCGGAATAAGTTCCTTGTGCTTGATGTAGTGAGCAATGTGTTCGCCCTTGATCGCTTGCCAGTACCTGAAAAACTGGCAGGTGTTCTCAAGGTCAAACAGGTCGGTATCGGGATACAGATACCAGTCGCTGGCTTTGGTTCCTTCGTTGTTCATACTGTCTCCTCAATGTTCTCGCCGTAATTGGCTTTGCCGTGTTTTGATTCGTTGTAACAATCGGTGTGGTAGTTGCCGTAATGGCACTTGCCATCTTCGTCTTCAAACTCCACGCGAGTTTCGCAGTCAATGTAAATTGGCTCTTCGCATTCGTCGCATTCAAAGCCAGCACATTCACCGCAAGCGAACCCATCTAAGTGTTCGTCTGTTTCTTCATCCCAACGGGTAGCAGGGATTCGGTTGATGAACTTTCCGACAGGAGAGCCATCCCTAAAGACAGCGCCAAATGCAGTGGGTTCTCCACAGTAAATACAGGGGTCAAAAGTGGGACTAACGGTCATTTCTTCTCCTCTTCGGTGTGTGGTTCTACTGGCTTGTACCCAATCCATATCCCATGGGGATGGACTACTGGGAGGGTCTCAATGCCCACCCACGCCTCGTACTTACTCATGCTGAGGCATCGTGGGCATACTTCGTTGTTATCTATAGCAGTTGTACATTCGTCGCAATTCGGGTCATGGCAGAGTTCACCTTCGCAGGTGCAGGGGGCGTGTAGTGCTACGCAGTACAGCGCCCCAGCGAGATGTCGTAAATTGACAGCCTCGTCAAAAACAGCAATCGGGTCTATGCCCGTCTCAATGGTCATGTGGTTCTCCTTGTGGTTTGATGTGTCACTATCGTGTTGTGCAGATGGGGTGTCCCACCGTGGGACACCCCATCTAAGGCTTAGGCGTTGGTAAGAACTTGCTTCTTACGGATAACAACGCCAGCACGGTGGAGCGTGTCGTACACGACCTTCGGCGTAACTGCCAAGTCTTTGGCGATCTTGACGCCCGACTCACCTGACTGGTAGCGGACAACGATGGAGTTGTTGCGCTCCGTGTTGGCTCGCTTGCGTCGTTCCACACCAACGGTGCGGAGGCTCGTGTAGACGGTCTCAACGGTCACTCCGAGGGAGCGAGCGATACTCGGGCCTGATTCACCTGAGCGGTAGCGGTTGGCAATCTCGGCACGGCGCATCGTTGTCTGTGCGCTTGTCTTACGACCACGCTTGGTGGGCTTCACAAAGATGCCAGCCTCGTGTGCATGCTTGAGTAAATACTGGACTTGGTTCTCAGTAACTCCAAACTCGGAAGCAACGACTGCTCTTGTCGCTCCCTCGTTGTGCCTCTGCACTACAGCGTGAGCCAATGCGACTCTTTTGAATAGATTCATGGGTTTTCCTTTTGGTTGGTTATTTGGTTTGGGATTAAATCCTCGCTGACTGGTGGGGGTACCAGCCAGCGAGGACATTGCTTACTCAGAACGGTTCGTCGTCTCCGACGACTATCTGAGGAGTTCTGCCAGCCTGCTCTTCAATCAAGAAGGTGCGGATGGACTTGTCATTGATGATGGCTTCCACCTTGGGGCGCTCACGCTCGTTGAAGAACGAGGCGAACACAGCCAACCCAATCTCAACGCCAAGAGCGTCAATGTCTTTCTTGGCATCCACCAGCAATTTGGTGCCGACTGGTGTTTGGATTGAGCCGAGGCGACGAGCCTCACGGAGGGCTTCCGCAAGCAAGACCATGCTGGGCGAGCCGAGCAACTTGGTCTCAACATCACGGTCGTATCCCCACGGAATGCGCTTGGTGAAGCGGTTGGCGAATGCCTCGTTGAGAGGCGATGTACCACGGTACCCAGCAGGGTTCATCGTGCCGATAATCCAGCAACCCGTGTTCATCTTGGTCTGAGCCATGAGGTACTCACCGTCTGACTCCACAGCCTTCTGACGGTTGACGAACGAGCGTCGGTCGTCAGCGACTGGGTGGAGCGTTGAGGTGACTCGCTCGGGCATCATGTTGATCTCGTCAAGGTACAAGATGCATGGCACCTTGCTGGCGAGTTCAATGATGCCGTTGAGGAACACGAGGCGCTCCACACCATCGGCACCGATGTGTGCGACCGACTGACCGAACAAGTCGTAGTCGGTGACACCAGCGGAACCGCTGAGGGTGAACACTGGGAGGGGCTTGGCGAATCCAAGTTCCTTGGACACGAGGCAGGCGAGCACCTGAACGAACAGGGTCTTGCCAGCCTGTGTGTCGCCCTCAAAGAGGACATTGGCTGAGTAACCCTCGTTGTCACGGGTGCGCCAGTAGTGGAGCAACAGATCGGTGTCCTTGATTGAACCGAACAACTTGCGTGAGACATACTTCTTGAGCAAGTCCCATGACGGGCGGTACGGGTCAAGACGGACATCCATCGGGTCAACGATGGGGCGCTGTGCGACGACTACTGGAGCCGATGCTGGTGAGACTGACGGCGCAGGAGCCGAGGTCACGATGGTGCCATCCGAGAGCAACTTCGGGAGGAGGTACACAACCTCACCGCTGGTGCGACGGACTTGGATGCAACGAGCGAACTCGGTGCCATCGGGGTCTACCTCGTTTGTGACGATGACGACTGTTTCGCCCACGGGGATTTCAACCCGAGTGCTGTCGGCTAATCGTGCGCTGACTGTCTTGGACTTTTTGGCAGAGATTTCAAACTCTTTGCCAACTGTGAGGTCGCTGATGCGAGCCATGGTGGTTCTCCTTATGGTTTGGTGGTTTAGGTTTTACTACGACTGTCCCACGGTGGGACACTTACTTGCGATCTCCCCACCCCATGTACTACTGAGGTGGGGGAGAGACGGTATCTCTCAATTATTTGGATAACAACCTCTACCCAAGGAAGTTCAGAAGAAAGTTTCTGACAACTTCAGGTAGTTGTTCTATTGCGTCAATGTTGACAACTTGGTCGCACCCAACTTGTAAGAGGTATGCGAGGTCAACCTCAGCGCCAAAGGCGACTCCCAAGAACACACGACCATCACTGGCGTAGTCGTGGCACTTGACATCGCCTGACCAAACACCATCCGTGAGGATGATGACGAGGTGGTACTTCTGCTCCTCTCGGTGTGTGTCTAACACTTTGAACGCACCCTCGGGGTTAGTCCCACCACCTGGCTTTAAGGCGACTGGCTCAACATGGCGATCAATCGCTCGCCACAACTCTTGCGAGTCTGAGTCAAAGGTGACCACGGTGCAGTCAATGCCGACTTGGTCGCAGGCTTCTTTGACGGCGAATCCGCTCACACCCAACTCACGACCAACACTGGACATTGAACCGCTCGTATCTAACATAAGAGTTACGGCGATATCTAAGCCAGTGTTACCCGTTGAGGTAAGTGTGCGACGGTACTCGTTGTCACCAGCGTTGCGAGTGCGGTAGCGGAAGGCGTTGATGACACCCTCACGATGACCCTCTTCCCAAATTGGCAGGGCTGACGATGACGCCGAGTCAAACGCTGTGCCGAGTCGGTACGCAATGTCCCGTGCTCGGTTGGCGCCCTCATCATCCATTGCCGTGCCTGACAACTCAGGGGCGAGTTGCTTGATGTCGCCTCGGTTGAAGTCTTCGTTGATGGCTCGGACTGTGTCCTCAATGTCGGAGTCACTGAGAATCTCGTTCTCAATTTCATCCAACAACTCTTTGAGGTCAGAGGTCGTGTCATCCTCGGATGTGCCAGCGTCGTCGGCGTCTTGCTGTGGCTCTTCCCTGTCGGGATTTCCACCGCCAGCACCACCACCACCTTCGCCCTCACCGTCACCGCCGTCATCATTGGCATCATCACCATCGGTGTCTCCCAAGTCGCCCTTGTCGTTGTCCTCATCCTCATCTTCAGATGCGCCGTTGCCTTGCTTGGCATCGTCGTCACCCTTGTGAGGATCGCCCGATCCGCTTCCCTCTGACTCGTCGTCACCCTTGGCGTCATCCTTAGGTTCAGTCTTATCCTTAGACTTACCCTTGGTGATCTCTTTGCCATCCTTATCCTGATCGTCAGACGAATCCGCCGAGTCCTGCACGGGGCGCTTCCCAGTACGGGGATGACCAGTGTGGTCATCAAACTGTGGAGGAACGATGTCCAGCGCCTTGAGCAACTGATGGAACTTGATGACAGCGACGACCTTGTCTTCAACCGATGTTGCTCGGCAATACTCCCGAACAATTTCCTCGGCTGAGACAGTGGCGTAATCGCCAAAGTAAGTGTTGAAGTTATTCCGTGACTTACGGCGTAGTTCTATGGGTAAGAAACGACGATTGATAACTAACAAATACTGGCAGGCGATGCCTTTCTCGGATGACTTGTCAATGCCACCGTTGTCGGTGCTCCAGTTCGCCTCATTGAGAATCCAGTTGACGCTCAAGTAGGTCAGGTAGCGAGCGAGGTACGGCGACTCAGCGACCAACGCAGTTTCCATGCGCTGATCTTCTAATATGTTCCATGCACGGCGCACATTTGTGGCTGTCTCTTGGGACAGAGTGGGGTACTTCTTGAGCCACTCGTCGTTGCCGTAACCGCAGTCTGCCATCATCCAGTTGATGTGTTGGCTAAACAGGATGTGCCCCAGTTCGTGATACTGGAGAGCCTTGACCTCACTGACCAATCGCTTGAGCGATTCAATGTCATTGATGTACACCGTGTTGCCAGTCTCATCTTCCGTGGATGGCAGTGGGTACTTAACGACGATCTTCTCGCCGTCTGTCCATGCCACGGGTGATGTATTGCCCTTGGGCGCTTCGCCCATCTGAATCGGTACCGAGACACCAAACGACGCATTGACCGCACGACACAGGCTCACGAGGTTGCGGATGATCGCAATGCCCTGTGATTCTTTGGTGCGGTTCCGCTGGTTACGGGAATCGTTCTTGAGAGAAAAACGGGCTTTCTCCATCTCAACGAGCGCACCCTTGCTCTGATCACGAGCGATGCGACGGCGTTCTGTTTGGAGGCGACGCTTCGCCTCGGGGGACAGGTTGATGATTGGCTTGTTCATTTGTATCTCCATGTTCCGTTTGGACTAACGATGACGGGAGCGTCACCATACTGAATGGGTAGGTCACAGTTGTTGAGACCATCAAGTGCGATGTCCCAACCAATGGCATCCCATGTGCCGTTGCCATGGAAGGCAACCTTGCATGTGGGTTGGTCACTATCTCGGCTCGCAAGAGCCAGCACAAGGCTGACTCCTGCGCCGATCAGAATTACTTTGGTGATTGGGTTCATACCAATTCACCATATAGCGAGCAGGAGCAGACGACTTCATCTTGCTCGCCTGCGTCGCCGTTCTCATCAACATCAACGATCTCGCCGTACTCGTTGATGACATCGGTGGTGTAACCCGAGTGCCAGTAACCGCCCTCGTTGAGGAAGTCGTACTTGTCATCAAGGCTGGTGGTGTCCCAGTCGGTCGGGAGATCGGTAGGTTCAATGTAGAAGTAATCCCACTTCTGACCGATGCCCGAGTAGTACTGCAACTCGGTCAGTATCTCAAAACAAATCTTGCTCATTGGTTAATGCCTCCTATGACATAAAAGTCTTCGTCGTTGTCGGGGTTGGTCAGTGCGATGATCTCTTCGGCGCTCTCCACATAGAAGAAGATTGAATCGTCAAAGCGAACATCAACGGTGTCCTCGTCGTACTTACCGATGGCGAATGATCTCCACTGCGGTTCGTCGTCAGCGAGTTCGTCTTTCCACTTGATCTGAAATTGATATACCTGCATGGTTGCCTCCTCAGGCGTTGTCGTCGTCGTTGTCGGATTCGTGTCTGCTGATGTACCTTGTCACGGCTGTTATACCTTGGACAATGATTGCTTGTTCATGTGCCTCCTTGAGAACGCTGAGGCATTCAATCAAACTGGTCAGTTCAGCAATCTTGGTCTCAAGTGCGAGCAGGCGACCTGCCTTGCTGACAAGGATTTCTGTGCCCCGACCGATGTTGTCGTTCAGGCGCTCGGTTGCCAACTTGCAGAGGGTACGAGTCTCGTACTCGTACTCGTCAAAAGCACTCTTGAGGTGTCGCTCGGCTTGAATCAAGCGATACTCAAACTCAAACTCAATCGGGTTTGTAACGGATGTTGCCATTTTGTTTGCCTCCTTAGGCGTTGTTGTTAGGTAAGAATGACTGTCCCACCGTGGGACAGTCGTGGGCAAGTTCGCACTCGCAGTCGTAGTACGGGAACTTCAAACCGCATGCATCGCACACGGTGACATTGGGGTGGTAGGTGAAGCCCACGGGCTTGACGCCCGTGGACTCACAGCAATACCAGTCGTCGTTGCTCATGATTGCTCCTCGGCGCTGAAGCCGTTGATCGCATCAATGGCTGAGTCAATCAACTCAATCAATCCCTTCTCTTCCGAGTTCTCGGATGACCACCACTCTCGGTAGTCCTCCAATGCTGTGAGGATGATGTGGCTGTAATCCTCAATGATCTGTTGGGCGGTGGGCTTGCTCATGCTGGTTCTCCTTCGGGTTGTTCTAACACTTCAATGCCACCAGTGGTGGTCAGGTCTTCGGTGGCGTACGAGATGACGGCGTGGTCTTCTCCAAACCAACCCTCATCGTCTCGCACCCTGACTTCAATGCTGATCGGGAAGTCCTCAAAGGCTTCCTGAATGTCCACGGTCTCGTAGTCGTCGGGCACTTGCACCTCAGCGACAACGCTGAACTCGTACCACTGTGTGATGGTTACTGTCTTCATACCAGTTCTCCTCTGCTGAATGCTTGGATTCGTCGTTCGGTTCTGCCATGGCTTATGGCTTGGTCTACACACTCTTGGAAGTCCTCATCCACTTCCCATGCCCAGTGGAAGAGGTCTGCGATGAGGTCGGTGAGTAGTTCCTCGTTGTTGCGAGGCTCGGGTGTGTCTCGCTCCCAACTCAGGTTGCGAAAGCACTCCAGCAGGATGTCTGCTCGTCGTAACGGTGTGGTCATTTGTTTTCCTCTCGTAGTTCGTCTTCCCGACGACTTGTCCATGTGATTGTTTCAAAGCCATAGATGGTGACCTCGTCAACATCAGCGAGCCAGTGCAGTGGGCGCTCCACGCTGTATGTAATCAGGGCGATGTCAGTCCAATGCCAGCGAGCCATTCCATCTTCAGAGATGGTGCGGTTGACTCCACGGAACTGGTAGGCGACGAGATCGCCAACGGCATTCGCCTCAAACTCGCAGGACTGGAACTGAACCCATGCTGGGTTGGTAAGGTCAGGGTCGGTGACTAGCGCCCACCCTTGGATGTTGATGATTGGGTTGCTCATGCTGTTGCCTCCTGTAGGAACTCGTTGAGAGCGTCGTGGTCTAATGAACGGTTGAGCCAGTTGATGCCGTCAGGCGTACCGACACAGATTTTCTTGAGGTAATGCTTGGCAAAGAACTTGTAGGTGACTCCCTTGCCAAAGTTGTTGACGAGGTCAACGAGACCCTCGTCGTTGCCGAGCCACAAGGCGACATTCCATGTGGCGTAGTTTTTCCAGCCGTTGTACTCGGTGCTCATTTTGATTCCTCCGTAATGGTGATGGTCTTGCGGTCGGTTGCTTCGCCCCCAATGATGGCGAACTCACGGATGAGTCGCTGGGCTTCTCGGTGTGCTCCCCAC